>Ga0066798_10000065_pt1 | contig 58959 bp, 51 predicted proteins | sample PersoiDNA2013203_FD_70961 | JGI IMG/M metagenome (GOLD analysis project Ga0066798, IMG submission 70961) | Permafrost soil microbial communities from the Arctic, to analyse light accelerated degradation of dissolved organic matter (DOM) -... | ecosystem: Environmental > Terrestrial > Soil >... | reverse complement strand
TGGGGCACGAGACCTTTGCCTTCGACCCCGCCGGCAACATCCAGGCACCCCATCCTGCGCAGGAGAGGATCAGCCGCCCTGCCCCGCTGCCGAAACTGCTGGACAACCTGCTCAAGGAATTCGCCGGCAGCAGCTACCGCTACGACGAGCGCGGCAACCTTATCGAACGCGTGCAGGAGGGACAGCGCGACACGTTCGAGTGGGATGCCTTCAACCGGATGACGCGCGCCACCACCCGGCACGGCGTCACCACCTTTGCTTACGATCCACTGGGGCGGCGCATCGCCAAGCACAGCCAGGCGACCCGAACCATGTACGGCTGGGATGGCGATACGCTGGCGCTGGAAAGCAGCGCGCACCAGGGCTATGCAGGGAACGAACGAACGGTGCACTATATCTACGAACGTGACAGCTTCGTGCCGCTGGTGCAGGCCACGCGAAGCCAGGCGCTGCAACTGGCGCCCACCACGGATGTTAAAGCGCTGATGGCGCGCAACGATGGCCAGTACGATATCGCGCTCGATCCGCTGTGGAACGGCGAATTCGAGCAGGAAGCCGAGCCGTTCGCCAAGGAGGAGATCGCATTCTATCAATGCGATCACCTTGGCACGCCGCAGGAATTGACCGATTATGAAGGCAAGGTCGCATGGTCGGCGCAGTACAAGGCGTGGGGGCAGGCGAAGGAGGCGATCAGCGACGCGGCGTACAGGGCCGGGATGCGGAATCCGATCCGGTTCCAGGGGCAGTGTCTTGATGACGAGACTGGGCTGCATTACAACCGGTATCGGTATTATGATCCAATCAGCGGGCGGTTCATGTCTCATGACCCAATAGGCCTGCTCGGTGGAATGAATACGCATGCCTGTGCACCGAATCCAATTCAATGGACCGACCCGCTGGGCCTGTCGACCAAAAAACGGACGACTGCGGGAACCGCTGCGAAGTGTCCGAAGTGCAATCCTTGTGCGGGCAAGGATCCCGCCGCTATCGCGCGGTCTTGGCAAGGTCCCACGAATGCGCCCTATGTTGGGGTCGACTCCTATACCAACACTGTGCTAAAAAAAGGGACAGTGCTGTACACCTTATACCCATACGGGCCACGACCCGGAAATTATTTTGCAGGCTCGGCCACAGTCTTAAAAGGGGCTTCGGCACAAGGCTACAATGACGCTGTTCAAGTGGCACATGCAGGTAATACGCCTGGAGCGCGGCCGATGCGAACACAAGTACAAGCTTTCGTCGTAAAGGAGGATATTTGCGTCGCAAAGGGTACTTCGCTTGCCAATCGTCACCTAGGAGCGGGGGGAGGAACACAGTACTTCATTGAGGATGGCGATAAGCCAAAATTGACCAGCGGCCAAATTTTAAAATTCGTACAATAATGACACTAAATCTCTACTTTTCCTCAGACAACGGTGTCTTACGCACCAATGACAGGCTGCTTGTCTCTCCTGGGCTTACACGTTCGGAATTCGAGCGTGACCTTGGCCAGCACATGAATGGCAGAAAATCTGCACCGGATTTCTTCGTGTATGGCCCGGTTTCGGTTCTATTGTGGGGGGAGCATTTTGGGGTCGGCCTCCGATTCTTCAAAGACGTCATTCAAGGGATCACACTCACGCTGGAATTGAGTCGGGTGGCTGCCTTGGGCTACGACGCAACGGAGAAGGATATCCTGGCCGAGAAGAAAACACTTACGAAGATGCTATCAAAGCATCTAGCCAGCTTTCCATCATCGACATCACTCGGCGCCGACGTCTTTGAATTCTCTTGGGGAGGGGTGGTATCGAGAGCCGATCTGAAGTCAACGTGGTGCGGTATCGAGATTTGGTATAAATGAACGCCTGAGCAGCATTAAAAATTTGTAGGCAACAAGATCTATAAAGACGCGCCAACCGCAATCATAGAGGCCAGAAAGAACTCGAAACCGAGCGGCCGACCAAAAAGTAACGCACTATGTCCGTTATGACAAAAATTGCTATCATCATTCTGGTAGACGACTATGACGGAATAGCACGATACTATCGCGACGCATTGTCATTTCCACTTCAAGGAGGATTTTTTTCCTACCATCCTCTACTCCTGACGTCGCCTTGAAATGATGATTGTAGATGAAGAAGCTAAAGTCAATTTTCCGAAAAAGTAATTTCGATTTTCAGTTTTGCACTTGAAAAGAACTTCTTATCCTATTGTAAGAGAATTTACGAAAGCGGATCTTTGCTAGAAATGGTTTGTGCTACGCTTTGCGGATACTATGCACTTGTCGCCGATCCAGCTGGGAATCAGTTTGAAATAGAGTGCTAAAGCTTCGAGGAAAATAATCCAACTGTTGACTCCTCGACCATGCCGTTTTTTTCAGCTATTAAGCTGATTTGAAGATAGAATCACTCGAAACAACTGAGGATAGAAAATTCGAGCGCTGCGCGGCGCTACGTATGGGGTGCGAAGCAGCTCCAAAGATGGTAATCGACGGACGCAAAGCGTGATATGAGTAGCGATACGATAGTTTAGCAATTCATGAGAGATGTAAGGGAATGCATGAGAAAATGAAGGCAATTTATATTAATAACCTCTGTTTCAATCTCTTAGATGACTTCCAATTCATAATATCATTATGCGTTCCGCGCGTACGCTTTGTTAAAATTTGCGATGACTACAAACGTCTGTTGCGAAGATATTTTACCTTGTAACAATCTGGCATTGGCCAGGTGTGACATTAATGAAATTGGGGTTTTCTATGAAGAAAGCCGGCGCCAAACCAATGTTCCAGTCAAATTCTCCGTACGTGCTTTCTTTAAGTGGGAGTGCACTGCAAGCATTAAGAATTGCCTGCGACAAATTTCTAGTGAGCGGCAAGGACTTGCGTGATTTTACAATTACGATATCACAAGCAACTGAAGAAAGTGAGAGCGACGCCCAGCACATGTTCGTTGTGACGTTTATGGGCAACCTGGCACCTGGAAGAAGAGGACTTGGCACTGCGAATCGTGTGCCGGGGTCATTAACTTATTTCATAACCAGAAAAGAATGGAAAATCATTAAAGAGCAAGGTATCAAATAGAGGCTTACTTCAAGGCTCCGCACGGCAAGTACGACTTAATAAGAACGTCGAAGGAGTCCACCGCCCGCGTTGACACCTGGGAGCTCGGTTAAAATTCTTTCGCGAAGTGTGTGGAAAATTTGGCTACCGGAACACACACGGTTTTAACCGGACGAGCACTGAAATCCGGCAACGAAGAGGTAAGATGCAAATTCCGGCGAAAATCTTTCTGCTCTATACAAGGGTAGCAAATTGATGGACGGGGAAAGGCAGAGTGTAAGAGGTACGACGGAAAAGTAAAAATAAATATTAAACGACTGGTTCCTATCGGAGTAATTTCAATGAGTGCAACTTCTACACATACATTGTTTGAGCTACCCGATCAGCAGACCTTGGAGCTCACTGCTATTATGGCGGTCGGCGTTTCGAACGCCCTGCAGCGGTTCCGTGCAACCCAGCAGCCGGTGGATAATTTCACTGTCGTTGTTGAAGATGGCGAAGACGAGGAAGTCGTGACAGTTTCGTTCGTGGCGAGGCTGAAGCCGGGGACGAAAGGGCTTGGAAGCGCTAACAGCACTGGTCGTGGGGTGGCCTACCGTGTCCGTAGAGATACCGGCCAAGTGGTGGGCGAATCCTTTCATAGATAGCTCAACCATGAAGTTTACGACAGCGACGACCTTAACGGGTGCCCTTCTATTGGCCGCAGCCTGCAGTTCTGCACGATCGCGGAAATCTTGCAGCTATCTACTTGGGGCCTTCGCAATTCATCGGCATGGGTAAGCAATGTTCGACACGACAATATACATTCATCTTTCACCAGAAATGGCCTGTCCTGAAATAGTCGCAACACCGAGTCGCTTCGTTGTCGTAATCGAGGCCGACGTTTCGAGTGCATGGCGAAAGCTTGTCAGCGAGTGGATGGTTGCGTCGGGATGCCTTTACATGATGGCATGGGGCCGCGAATGCTGTAGTTGGGACGACTCGGTCGACTGGGCAAACATAGACCGATTCGATGATAAGCCAATCCCCAACGACGAGCTAGTCATCACGACCTGGCACGAACGGGAATCGCTCGTGGAAGTATTCTGCTTTGCGAGGACGATCGCGAAGCACCGTTCCGTCGAACTTCACCGAACCATCATTCTCGACATCTCCGCTGTAACCAGAATGGACGAGCTGCTGGGCCTTTACAACGCGGTCTGAGCGGTAGCCGAGGCAGGAAGCACCTCGTAACGACGCCCGAACCCTTAAGGCCCCAGCCCCGCCAGCCGCAAAAAATTCCCACCCAAAATCAACGCCTCATCCGCCGCCGGCAAGCGCAATAGCCGGATCTTGTGCAGCTCCAGCCCCGGATGCAGCCACGGTCCATCCGAGCCGAACAGCACCTTGTGCGGGCCGGCGCGGCGTACGGCTTCGCGCAGCAGGTCGAAGCGGCGGATGCCGGAGCTGTCCGTGTGGATATTCGGGTGGCGCACCAGGTGGTCGATCATGGCCAGTTGCGCCGTCCATTGGTCCGCGAAGCTGCCGAGGTGGGGCAGGATGAAGTTCACGTCGGGGTACTGGGCGGCTAGCAGTTCGGCCACGTGCACTTCGCCCATCGGGTCGTACAGCACGGGCAGGCCGTAGGCGCGGGCGGCCTCGCAGATTTCGGCGCTGATGGGGGCGTCGTGGCGGTGCGCCTTGATGCCGACGAAGCCGTAGTCCTCCACCGCCGTGCGCACCATGTCCATGATCCGGCCGCGGTCGCGGGCGGCGTGCACGAAGGCGAAGCCGTAGTAGCGGTCCGGGTGGGCCGCGACGATCTGCGCCAGCGCCGCGTTGGCGACGGCGTAGTCGGAATGGAAGGCGGCCAGCAGCACGCTGCGGTCGATACCGGCCGCCACGGCCCGGCGCCGGTAGCGGCCCAGCGCCAGGTTGCTGTCCCACGGTCCGGTCAGGCCGTCGCCGGGGCCGGCATGGCAATGGCTGTCGATGATCATGGTGGCGCTTTCGGTCGCTCAACCCTGCAGCCGGATGCCGGGTGCGTGCTCGCGCAGGGCCGCCAGCACCGCCTGCTGCGGCGAGCCGCCGTCGGCCGCGCCCTGGGCCGCGCTGGCGGCGATGCGCACGAAGCGTCGCGCCATCTCGAATTCCTGCTGCTCCTGGTCGAGGCCTTCCAGCTCCATCTCCAGCGCCTTGGACAGGGCCGTGCCAGCGGCGCGGCCGATCATCGTGCCGACGCCCGGAATCGGGATCATCGAGCCCAGTGCGCCGCCCACGAAAGGCAAGGCCTGCTTGGCAATGCCCTTCAGTACCCCGCCCAGCGGCTTGGCCACCTTGCCGATCACCGAACCCACTTTCTTCAGGCCCTTCCAGGCGCTCTTGAAGACCTTGCCGAGGAACTGGTCCAGTTCCTCCTCGCTGTCGATCTCCAGCAGCTCCATCGTCAGCGCCAGTTCCTCCTCTTCGCTCAGCGGACCGCTCTCCTGCTGGAAGAACGGCAGGATCTCGAATACTTCCTGGTTGCGGCACTGCCCGCAACTGCATTGTTTGGCATGCATGGCTAACTCCTTCGTCTCGTTTCACGTCCAGTCGGGGCCCATCACTTCCATTTCCAGTTCGCTGCGCTGGTTCGTCACCACGCCCGCGTTCTCCGGCCGCCGCATATAGGTGTTGATGTCCTTTTCCAGTTGTCGCCGCGTGGCCGGATCGACCTTCGGCTGCGCCACGTAGATGCGGTAGTTGCGCAGCGGGACCCCCAGCACGGCGCCGCACAGCATGTGCTTGCGGATGCGGTTCTGGATATCCTTGGTCTCTCCTACGTAGGCGCGCTGCTGGCCGTTCTTGCGGAAGGCGATGATGTAGATGGCCGCCCCGGTCAGCTTGCCGGCCTTGCGCACGGCGGCCAGGGTGCCGGCGTCCTCGAAGTTCAGCTTGACCGTCAGGCTGGCAATGGCCTCCTTTACCTTGGCCGGAATCTCCTGCTGCACTTCGCCCTGCAGCTCGTCGGCGCCGTTGTCGTCACCGCCCTGCGAAGGGAAATCGACCGGCTCGAACGTGCTGTCCTGCCCTGGCGGCGTGCGCCACGGGTCGTCATGGGCCGGGGCGGCGACGACGTACGGCCCAGGATCGCTGACCATGACGCCATAGGGCCAGCCGCCGACCACGGGCCCCCAGTAAGGCCCGCGCGGTGGACGCGGGTACGGCGGCCGGCCCGGACGCGGACGCGTGCCGCCGCTACCCTGCCCCGTCTGCCCCGTCTGCAGCGGCAGCCGGCGGCCCAGGCCGCCCCGCGCGGGCCCGCGCCCCATGCCACGCCCGCCGCCCATCGCGCGGCCCGCCGGGCGGCCCCGCTCCTCCTCCATCTCCCCATCCGCTTCGTCTTCGCCGGCCCACTCCTCCTCGCCCTGCATGCCGCCGCCGAATTCCAGCATCTCGAAACTGCCGTATTGCTCGTTCATGTCAGCTCCCGTACAAGTTCGTCCAACGTGGCGGCCGCCCGCTCGATCTCGGCGGCCGTATGGTCCGCGCGCAGCAGGAAAGTCAGCCGCGCGGAATCGCCCCGGCACTGCGGCAGCGCCAGCACGCCCTGCCGCCGCAGCGCCGCATGCGCCACGGCCAGGTCGCTGCCCGCCGGCAGCCGCACCGACTGCACGGGGAACGCGCCGCCCGTGCAAGGCAGGCCGATCGCCGCCAGCGCTGCCCGGAACTGGCCGATGCGCTGGGCCAGGGCACGCCGCAGTGCATCGCCACGTGCCGCGTTGAGCCGCAACGCTTGCCGCGCCGCGTGCACCGCCGCCACCGACGGCGGACTGGCATGCAGCCGCGTGTCGCTGGCAGCCTCGAAGCGGCGGACCAGCACCCTGCTTCCCGCCAGCACCGCTATCGGCACGCCGAAGCCCTTGGCCAGCGACGCCCCCACCAGCACCGGGCTGTCGTCGCCTGCGAACGCCAGGCCCGCCGCCACCAGCGAGCCGCCGCCGTGGCGACCCAGCACGCCCAGGGCTTGGGTGTCGTCCAGCACCAGCAAGCCGCCGGCCCGCGCCGCCAGGGCCGCGTAGACGGCCAGCTGGGGCGGGCCGGCACCGCCCGGGCTGTAGCCATCGGCCAGGACCAGGGGCCTCCGGCCGGCGTCGCGCCAGACCTTCACCAGTCGCGCCAGCTCGGCCACGTCGCCGTGCCGGAAGCGGCGCAGCGGCAGGCCCATGCCGGCTGCCCGCTCGGCACCCCAGCAGGCCACGGGGTAGGCGGCGGCGTCGACCAGCACGGCGAGCGGCTCGCGCCCCAGCATGCCGAACAGATCCCAGAACAGGTGCAGGGTCGACGGCAGCAGGGTCGCCGCCGCGCAGCCCTGCAAGCGCGCCAGATCGCGCGCCACGGCGGCGGCGCCCGGCACCTCCTGCAGGGCGGCCGGCTTGCCCAAGGTGAGCGCCGGCCAACCGTCCAGCGCGCACCCGGGATGGCGCATGCCCAGGTACAGGGCGCTGGTGAAGTCGGCCGGCGCGGCGGTGCTCACGCGCCGCGCTGCTGCTGGGCCAGGCGCTGCCGCAGCAGCAGCGAGGGCAGCATCGCCTCCTCGGCCGGGTTGGCCGCGTCGATCGACAGGTCGACCCCGGTAGCGGCACGGTAGGCGTGAATGTAGCCCTGCGCCTGCGGCCGCCAGAAACGCGCCCAGTTGAAGGCCTGGGTGGCCTCGTACACGTCGCTCCAGTGACCGAAGCGGATCGACAGCAGCAACTGTTCGCCGAAGATGGCCAGGTTACGGAAATGCATGACGCTCGTGTCGCTCCACGTCTGCAGCTTCTTCATCGCGTCGACCCGGTCCATCCACGGTTCCGGATACGCCACCATCACGCGGGTGGGCAGGAATTCGCGGAACTCCGGCCGCGCCAGCAGCCACTGCTGCATCAGCATCTCGATGCGGGCCGTGGAAGGCAGATCGCCGTACTGGTTGTGCGCGCCTTGCGACAGGATCAGGTGCACCTCCTTCAGCGCGTTCAGGATGGGGAAGGCATCGGCCTTGACGGTGGTGTCATCGTCCTGCCGGTAGAACGCCGTCAACAGCCGCAGCAGGTGATGGAAGGCTTCCAGGAACTTCGAGCGGCTGTCGGCCGCGCGCATATTGCGCACCGCCTTGCCGTCGAGCCGGATGCCGTAGTGGTGGTCGTACTCGTAATTGCGACGCACTACCGTCAGGCGGTGCTGCTCGTCCTGCGTATAACCCCACAGCAGGTTATTCAAGGGCCGCAGCATGTCGATCTCCGTGTTCGCCAGCGGATCGGAGACGTGCGGGCCGCGCAGGTTCTGGAAGCGCTGCGTGATGACGTTCATCGTCTGCACCAGCATGCCCTCCTCCTGCCAGTAGTTCCAGATCAACTCGATCAGGCAGGGATTCGTCAGTCGGTCCTGGATGATGCCGAAGCACAGCTCCGCTTCCTCGTTCTGGTTCGGCACGAGGATCGGCACGTCGGGCAGCTTGCGGCGGATCACGGCCAGGTAGGGCAGCATCTTGGTGTTGCCCACCGATTCCAGGTAGTCCTGCACCAGCGTGTCTTCAAGGCTGCCGCTGGACGGGATGTCGCGGCGGTCCAGGTAGGCGTTGTCGTTGACGGGGTCGAACGCGAAGGGCGAGCGCAGCACGCCGCAATTGACCATCACGAAAGCCTCGGTCGCGGCCTTCAGCACGCGGTAGGCTTCCGAATCCGTGAACGGCAGCGCGCGCCGGCCCTTCAGTGCCTTGTAGGCAGCAGTCTTGGCGCCGAAGCGGGCGTTCTCGAAGCCGGCGCTGGCGGCGTCGCCCGTGGTGACGCAGAACAGCTGGTCGAGGAAGTCCATGTAGTTATTGAAGGACAGCGCCTCGGTACTGTTGCGTATCAAGGTCCACAGGGCCAGGTCTTCGGTCGGCTCGGTCTCCGTGCGCGACAGCGACACGCCGATATTGCCGGAAATGGGCTGGGGCGTGCGCTCCTCCGCGTCGAAGGCGGCGTTCAGCGCCAGGCGTGCGCCGCCGTTACCTCCGCTGCTGCCGTCCAGCGCCGCAGGCGCCACGATACCCGGCGTCGAGACGACCTGCCCGGCGCGGCGTGCGAACACCAGGTCGCCGGAAAAGCGGTAGCGGCCCGGCTTGCGCAGCAGTTGCGCGGCCGAGTAGCTCTGGCCAGTGCGGGGCTGCCACGCTTCGTCCACTTCCAGCACGACATCGTTGCCGACAGCCTTGTCGACGCCCCGGAACGTGACGTCGACGATGGCGCGGTTGCCGACGAAGGCGCCGTCCGTGCGGGTGGATTGGCCCGGCGGCTCGAACGACAGTCCGACGACGGGGTCGATGTCGAGGTCCATGAACATTTCATGCATCGTGTTGGCATCGACCTTCGTCATGCCCACCACCGGCTGGTTGTCGATGAAGGGCGTGACGTGGTCGAAGGCGACGAAGTGCACCCCCGGCTCCAGGTTGGTGAAGGTGACGATACCGTGTTCGCCCGTCCGGTCCACCTTCAGCTCCTCGTGCACGTTCGGCTGCCAGTTCAACAGGTGCGCCTGGCCAGACGTTTCCAGCACCACCCCCTGGGCGTCGCGGCCCCGGTACAGGCGCAAGGTGGCGCCCACCAGCGGGATGCCGCTGTTCAGGTCACGTACCGTCACCTTGATCGTTCCATTCTGCTGCGCGGGGCCGGCCACGCCTGCCCTGGCCAATTTCCTGGTACTCATGTCGATCTCCTCATGGTGAATCACTCAATCCTGCCGCCCGCCGGCACCATGCCGCGCGCCCCGGCCTGCAATGCATTCTTCATCGCCCAGTGCGTCAGCAGCCGCTCCAGCAGCACGCTTTCGTCCTCCGGCGCCAGCTCTCCATCGGCCCGGGCCTGGCCGATCACGGCCAGCACCAGCGCCGGCGCGCAGTCGTACATGCGCTGCGGCGCGGCGTGCCACCAGCGGAACAGGCGCGCCAGCATGGCCGGCTGGCGCTCGCGCACCGCCATCGCCTCCGCCAGCGAGGCACCCCGCAATGCGCGAGGTCGGTGGTTCGCCAGCAGCGCCGCCATCGCCGGCAGGCTGGCCGTCAGTTCCAGCATCAGCTGGCGGTCGGCCCACGACAGGCCGGCCAGCGGGTAATAGGCGTCCCAGGTCGCTTCGATGCGTGACCATTGGGGGTGCGGATACAGCAGCCGCCCCAGCGCGCAACTGAGCTTGACCCGCAACCACGGCACCGGGTGGGGATCGTCGCCGTTCAGGCGGAACACGAACACGCGCGGCAGGCTGAGGACCCCGATCAGTCCCAGGGTCGCCACCACGCCCACCTTGGCCAGCGACCAGAAATCGGCCACCACTTCCGACACCCACCGCTCCCACAAGCGCCATACCCTGGGCGGCCCGCTGCCGCCATGCTGCAAGGCCTGGAGCACCGGCCGCAGCGAGGCGACCAGGTCGAGCAGCGCGGCGCCCTGGTGGCCCACCTCGTGCACCAGCGACGAAGCGATGCTGCTGCCGATCATCCGTTCGCGCGGCACCCGGATGATGGCGACGGGGTTTTCGCCGCCGCCGGGCAGGCGGGTGCGGGCCCGCCGGATCGCCGCGCCCGGACCCCGGTCCAGGTAGCACACCACCGGCGGCGAATCGAAGTAGCGGCCCGGCAGGCGCAGGGCATCGGCCGACACCACGTCCAGGCCGGCCAGCCAGACGCCGTTGCCATGCTCGCTGCGCTGGGTGACGACGTCGATGAACAGGTCGAACTGGGTCAGCGCGGCGTTGAACTGCAGGCGCACGAAGGTGAAGCGCCGCTGCGCCTGGGCCGCCGTGGCCCGCCGCCCGCCCGGTCCCTGCAGCCAGCCGAGGAACTGCCGCACCAGCGCGCGCAAGGTGCGCCGGCCCAAGGTCAGATGGCGCTCGATGGCTCCCTGCGCCGCCTCCGGCAAGGCCGCCGCCGGCACCATCGGCTCGATCAGCACGAAGGGCTGCATGCGGTCGACCCGGTTCAGCAGCGAGCGCGCTTCCTGCGCCAGCAGCCAGGCGGCGTAAGGGCGCATGGCCGTCAGGCGCCGTACAGGATGATCTTGCGGCCCTGGCGCATCCAGCGGCCGCTGCTGGCGCCGCGCGCGCCCTGCTGGGGCCGGCCCTGGGCGCCGCCCGCGCCACCCTGGGCGCCCATCTGCCCGCCCTGGCCGTTGCCCTTGCCGCCCCCCAGCAAACCCGGCGCGAACTGGCGCGCCGCCGCCGTCGCTGCCTGCTGGGCGATCTGGCGCGGGTCGCCGCCGCGGGCCTGGGTGGCCTTGTTGACGGTGTCCGCGGCCAGCCGGACGAAGGTCTTGGCGCCTTCGAACTCGCGGTCCTCGCCGGACATTTCGCCTTCGGCTTCCAGGCCCAGCGCGCTGCCGGCCGCCGAGGCCAGGCCGCTGCCGATCTTGGCGCCCAGCGGGCCGCCGAAGTAGCCGCCGATGGCGCCGCCGGCCAGCGGAATGGCCTTCTTCGCTACGCCCTTCAGCACGCCGCCGATGGCCTGGCCGACCGGCGACTTGATGACGCTGCCGGCGACGGAGGCCGCCTTTTTCAGGAAATTGCCGAGGAACTGGTCCAGTTCCTGCTCGTTACTGACCGACAGCAGCTCGTTGGCCAGCTCCATTTCATCGGCTTCGGACAGCAGGCCGCCGCCCTCCCCGGTCCATTCGCCCTGGCCGAATTCGTACTGTTCCATTTCATAGCCGGTCTCCTGACCGAATTCCAGGGTGGTGCGATCGATGTCGTGCATGATGTGCTCCCGAGAGAATTGAACTGCGGTTGAACTTCGGTGAACTGCGAAAAAGCTGGGCCGGCCGGGCGTCGTCCGGCTAACACCCCAGTACCACGATGCGATTGCCTTGCCGCTGCCAGCGCCCGGCCTGCGGCGGCGCCCTGCGCGCGCGCTGGCGCAGCAGGCCCGGTGCATGCCGCCGCGCCGCGTGCAGCAGGGCCAGCTGCACGGCCTGCCCCGGTTCCTGGGCCGGCCGCCGGCGCGCTTCCTCGACCGTGTCGCCGGCCAGGCGCACGAAGCGGCGCGCCACCTCGAATTCCTTGTCCTCCGGGCTCAGGCCCTCCAGCTCCATGCCGAAGATGGCGGCGGCCTTGCGTTTCAGGTCGCCCGGCGCGCGGGTGGCATTCAGGGGAAAGACCATCCGCGCACTGCGCTGGAGTACGCCCAGCAGCGGCCGCTCGACGGCGCCATGTCCGCCGGCACGCCCCACCAGGTCCGTCAGCACGGCCGCCAGTGCGCCCGGGCTTTCCGCTTCCAGCAGCCGGGCGGCGAAGGCCATTTCGCCCTGGTCCTCGCGCAATGCCGTGCCAGGATCGGCGGCGGCACCGCGGTGCGGCGGGATTTCCAGTTCAGGCTTGTAGTCGATCAGGCGGCGGTCCATCGGGCGCTCCCGGCTGCGGCGCCGCGATGTGCCGCGCCCATGCCGGTAAGTGCAAGGGGCGTGCCAGTGGGTTCGCGAGGTTTGGACTTGGGGATCGTGCCAGGGATGCGGCGAACGTGACTTCGCCCGGCACGGTGGCCGGGCGAAAATGGGCGAAACGGGTTTCGCCGCGGAGGGGGAACGGGCCTTACGCGGCGATGGCGACCGTCAGGGTGGCGACATAGCCGTCCGTCGCATTGCCGGTCACGGTGGCCAGCTGCAGCGCGTAGCCATCGCTGAAGACGTTGTCGGTGGCGAAGCTGATGTTGGCCAGGTTGCGCACGCTGGCGCTGTAGCCCGTGGTGGCGTACACCTCGTTGCAGGCCGCCAGCGGGAAGGCGAATTGCGACGTCTTGATGCGGTTGCCGGCGCTGGCCGCCTTGGCCAGGCTGGGGTAGACCTCGAAGTGCACGTGCGGCATGCGCCCGGCGTAGCAGCCGGGGAAGATCGAGGTGAAGGTGATGTCGCCGTTGGCATCGGCCTCCTGCACGCCGCGCAGGTAGTTCTGGTTCGTCACACCGGTCGAATACAGCGAGTAGTTGCCGTCGCGGTCGCAGTGCCACAGGTAGACGGCGAAATTGCCGGCCGCCGCGCAGGTGGCGTTGGCGTTGACGATGTGGAGCTTGATGGTCAGCGGCACGCCGGCGGCCACGCCGGTGGCGCCATTGAAGCTGCCGCGGATATCGCTGCGCACCACACCCGTCTGCGTCAGCACGTTGACGGTACCGCTGCTGTTGCTGTTGGTGCCGTCGGCCGGATACGGCCCGCCCGTCTCCTCCGGGATGACCGTGCAGCTGCCGCTGTTGGTCGTTGTCGTGGTGCCGGTGCCGGCGGTGCCGGTGGTGCCGGTGGTGCCCGTCGTGCCGGTGCCGGTCGAGCCGGTGGCCGTGGTGGTGCCCGTGCTGGCGCTGGTGCTGTCCGACGAGCTGCCGCCGCAGCCGAGGATCGGCAGCGCCGCGGCACTGGCCAGTAGCCAGCGCAGCGACTGGCGCCGGCCGGTGGTGGTGTTCAGCATGGCCTGCAGGTCCTGCTCCAGGCTGTGGTCAAGATGGTCGTGGTGGTCCATGGGTATCTCCTCAGGCGGTCGTGTCGATCAGGTTTCCGCTACTGCGGGCGGCGGGCAGCTTGTCGGACAGCGCTTGCAGGAAGCTCGTCAGCTGGGCCTTGGTATCGCCGCTGTCGCTGCCGTCGCTGCCCAGGGCCGTCAACAGGCCCTTGAACGAGCTTTCCAGCGCACTGGCGCTGTCGGTGCTGTCGGTACTGACCGTGCTGTCGCTGCCGAGTGCGGAAATCAGGCTTTGCAGATCGGCGGAGAGCTGACCGGGGCCGCCCTGCGGTGCTTCGCCGTAGGCGGGCGCGGTCCCGGTGGACTGGCCATGCAGCGCGCCCATCAGGTCTTCCATGAAGCTGCCGAGCGCCTCGCTGGCTTCGTCGCTGGACGCGGCGCTGCCGTCCACGCCGATCGACGTCAGGGCGTCGGCGATGGTCGAAGCGAAGCCGCCGCTTTCCGGTGGCGGTGGCGGCATCTCGCGGGTCTGCTGCGTGCCGGAGGTGGCGGAGGTGGCCGACAGGCGGCTGGTGGCGCCCAGCTGGCTGGCGGCGCTCGACGTCAGGGAACTGATATTCATCGTGGTCCTTCGATTGCTGGCGGTGGGGTGAGGTGCTTACGGACGCGGGGCGCGGGCGCTGCGGCCGGCGTGGCGTTCATCGACCTGCTTGCGCTGTTCCGGGGTCAGCACGGCCAGCACCTTCTGCTCGGTGCGCAGGTGCTGCAGCGTGATATTGGCCATGGCCTGGGCCGAGGCTTGGGCCAGCTTGACGGCGGCGGCATCGTCGAATTTGGCGGCACCATGCAGCGCGAACAGGGCCCGCTCGGCCTTCTCGTGCGCCCTGGCCTGCTCGCGCAGGTAGGGCACCTGGCCGTGCAGGATGGCGAACACCTTGTCCTGCTGCGCCTCGGTCAAGTCGACGCCGCGCAGGAAGGGAGGACCGTCGTGGCCCGGGCCGAAGCCCATCGGGACGTCGGCGCCGCGCGGGCCGGGGCCGCCGGGACCGCGGGCCGGGGGGCCGTCGCGATCGTCCGGACCGTCGTCCGGCGCCATGCCGGGGCGTCCTTCGCCGCCGCGCGGGCCGTGGGCATCGGGTGCACCGTCGTCGCCGGCACTGAGGTCGGCGGCATGGACCGCCATCGGCAGCGCCAGCACGGCGGCCGCGAGGATGCTGAGCAGTTTTTTGTTCGAATTGTTCATCGGGCTTCCTTGTCAACGATTGGAGCCGCCATTCTTGCCGCGGCCCGTGTAAAGCGCGGTTAGGGCGATGTAAATCCGGGTAAAGGCCACCGGCGACGGGCTGTAAAAGCGGGTAAATATGGACAATGCGCGGCGTTGCGCCCCGGGCCGCTGCGTTATGATGGCCGCTTCACGACTCACCCAAACGCTGCAATGAGCAAGGTTCTGCTGATAGACGACGACATCGAACTGGTTGGCATGTTCCAGGAATACCTGGAGCAGGAAGGCTTCGAGGTCAAGACCGCCAACGATGGCGAGGCCGGCACGGCGTGCGCGCTGACGGGCCAGTACGCCATCGCCATCCTCGACGTGATGATGCCGCGCATGAACGGGCTGGAGACCTTGCGCCGCATCCGCGCTGCCAGCCGCATGCCGATCCTGATGCTGACGGGGCGCGGCGACGATACGGACCGCATCGTCGGCCTGGAACTGGGTGCCGACGACTACGTCACGAAGCCCTGTACGCCACGCGAACTGACGGCGCGCATCCGCGCCATCCTGCGCCGCACGCAGGGCACGCCGATGGACCAGCTGGCGTCGGCCCCCATCGTCGTTGGCCAGTTGACCATGTGGCCCGAGCAGCGCCGCGCCAGCTGGGCCGGTGCCACCCTGGAACTGACCAGCACCGAATTCAACTTGCTGGAAGTCCTGGCCCGCAATGCCGGCAAGCCGGTCAGCAAGAACGTGCTGTCCGAGCAGGGCCTGGGCCGGCCGATGGCGCGCTTCGACCGCAATATCGACGTGCACCTGTCCAGCCTGCGGCACAAGCTGGGCACCCTGGCCGACGGCCGCTCCTGCCTGCAGACCGTCTACCGCATGGGTTATCAATTGATCAAGGACTGACCTTCCCGCCATGGGCCGCCTGTTCTGGAAATTCTTCTTCTCGATCCTGCTGGCGCAGATCGCCGCCACCGTCGGCATCGGCGGCGCCATCTGGCTGAAAAACCGCGACAGCGCCCAGCAGCGGCGCCTCGATATCGACACCAGCCCGCCAGCGGAAATGGCGATCGAAGCGGCCGCCGCCACCCTGGACGCGGCCGGCCCGAAAGCGCTGTCGCGGCTGCTGGAGAACATGGGCCGGCACCGGGTCTACGCCGTCGACGGCGACGGCAAGGAGCTGCTGGGCCGCATCGTCGATCCGGCTGTGCTGGCCAAGGCACGCGCCACGCTCGACAGCGGCGACACCCGCGTCGTGCGCAAGGTCACGCTGCCGAACGGCCACCCCTACCTGCTGTTCCTGCCGGCGCGCCAGCGCCAGGGCGGCCTGGCCGTGGGCGATACGCGCCCCCTGCTGGCCGGCACGGGCCTTGCCGGACTGGGCATGGACGGGCCGGGGCCGGGCCGGCCGCCGATGGACGGCCCCCGCCCGGGCAGCGAACCGCGTGACGGCGCGCGGCCGCCTCCGGGCACGCCCGGCCCCGGCGGCCCCGGTCCGTATGGCCCCCGCTTCCAGCCGCTGACGCCCTTCGTGCCGCTGGCGGCGGCGCTGATCGCCAGTCTGCTGTTCGCGGCCCTGTTGGCCTGGTACTTCGCCCGCCCCATCCGCGAGCTGCGCCAGGCCTTCGAGGCCGCATCCGGCGGCGACCTGGCGCCCCGGTTTGCCGACAGCGGCAAGGGCAGCGACGAACTGAGTGCCCTGGGACGCGATTTCGACCGCATGACGGCGAGGTTGCGCAGCCTGATGGACGGCCAGACCCGCCTGCTGCACGACGTGTCGCACGAGCTGCGTTCACCGCTGGCGCGGCTGCAGGCGGCCATCGGCCTGGCACACCAGCGGCCCGACCGGGTGCTGGCGTCGCTGGACCGGATCGAGCGCGAAAGCATCCGCATGGACAAGCTGGTGGGCGAGCTGTTGACCCTGTCGCGGCTGGAAGCGGGCGCGCTGGCGCCGAATCGCCAGGAAATCGACATGGCCGAGCTGCTGTACGGGATCGTCACTGACGCCCAGTTCGAGGCGCAGACGCAGGGCCGCACGGTCGTGCAGCGGGGCGAGGCGGAAGTGTGCCTGCTGGGCGAACCGGACCTGCTGGCCCGCGCCATCGAGAATGTCGTGCGCAACGCCATCAAGCACAGCCCCGAAGGCGGGACGATCGTCGTGGAAGCAGGCGTGGCCGGCGGCCAGTTGCGCATCGAGGTGCTGGACCGCGGCCCCGGCGTTGCCCCAACGGACCTGGCGACCATCTTCCAGCCCTTCTTCCGCAGCAGCGGCACGGAAAAGGACGTGGAAGGCCACGGCCTGGGGCTGGCGATCGCCCAGCACGTGGTGCAGCAGCATGGCGGCACCATCGCGGCGCACAACCGCGACGGCGGTGGCTTGCGTGTGGAGATCGTGCTGCCGCTCGACTGAGCGGCAGTTCTTATTACATCAGGCCTTCGGCAGGGTCACGCCGTGCTGGCCCTGGTATTTGCCATTGCGGTCCTTGTACGAGGTCTCGCACACTTCGTCGCTTTCGAAGAACAGTACCTGGGCGCAGCCTTCGCCCGCATAGATCTTGGCCGGCAGCGGCGTCGTGTTGGAGAACTCCAGCGTCACATAGCCTTCCCATTCGGGCTCGAAGGGCGTGACGTTGACGATGATGCCGCAGCGGGCGTAGGTCGACTTGCCCAGGCAGACCGTCAGCACGTTGCGCGGAATGCGGAAGTACTCGATGGTGCGGGCCAGCGCGAAGGAGTTCGGCGGGATGATGCAGACGTCGCTCTTGATGTCGACGAAGGAGTTCGAATCGAAATTCTTCGGGTCGACGATGGTGCTGTTGATGTTCGTGAAAATCTTGAACTCGTCGGCACAGCGGATATCGTAGCCGTACGAGGACGTGCCGTAGGATATTACCTTGCGGCCGTCTTCCATGCGCACCTGCTCGGGGTGGAAGGGTTCGATCATGCCGTGCTGCTCCGCCATGCGGCGGATCCATTTGTCGCTCTTGATTGTCATCGCGCGTTCGATTCTCTAAAGTTGCTGGAGGCCGGCGCGCGGGGCGCCCAGCCGGATCGCAGCGATTTTACGCGATGCCGGCATGTCAATTAAAGAATTTTCTCCGCTTTACGCTTGCAGCCGCTGCGGCGATGTCTCGTCCAACCGCTCGCCCAGCAGCTCCGTCACCATGTCGCGGATGGCCTGGGCCGTCAGCGCGGGGAACTCCATCGGGAACAGGTGCCCGCCCGGCATCATGTGCAGGTGCTCGCCCACCAGGGCCCGCGTGGCGCCCAGGCCGGCCTGCCGGTTCTCTTCCGACGTGCGGCCCGCCAGATAGCCCGCCGGCACGGGGAAGCGCCCCGCAACCATCGCGCCGATATGGTGCGGCAGGGTGCGGTACACGGCCGTTTCGGCCTCTCGGGTAAAGCGCAGCTGCACGCCTTCCGGATGAGGTTCCAGGCCCGCATCCAGGTAATCCTGCAGCACACCCGGCGCCCAGGCCGCGAACAGCCGCTTGCTGGCGAAATGCGTCATCGCGTCCTCGACGCTGGGCCACACATTGCGCCGCTTGACGGACAGCTGCGCCGGCGACAGCCGCTCGCCCTGCCCCGCCAGCTTGGCCAGGCGCCACACCAGCGCGCGCCAGCCCGCTACCACGGGCGAATCGAGCATGACGACGCAGCGCGCCAGCTCCGGGCGCCGCGCCGCCGCCATCACGCTCAGCATGCCGCCCAGCGAATGCCCGACCAGGATCACGGGCTCGCCCCGATACCGCTCCGTCAGCTCGGCAATGAGCTCATCGACCAGCGTCTCCCACCCATCCCGCACGGGGAAAGCGGGATTGTGCGCATGCCGGTCTAGCGCCCCGACCTCGAAGTCGCCGCCCAGCAGTTCGAACAATTGACGGTAGGTGCCGGCCGGGTAGCTGTTAGCGTGGGAGAAATGCAGTTTCGGTTTCATCATGGTGGCAATTGTAGGGGGATTGCCGGTGGAAAATTGGTGGGGGTATTCTAATGGATGGGGCGACTTACGACCTGATGAGGGCGATTCATGGCCTGCGCTGCCACCGCTTACTGTACTCTAGGTATCATCGCCAATGTACCCGGAGGTATCAATGCGCAAGTTACTCCGTCCCTATCGACGACACAATATTGTTTCGGTTCGCAGTGAAAGCAAGCATGCAACGTTGAACTATCTGGGCGGTGATATCCGCAGCGCCATGCTTGCTGTCGCCACGTTTACCGGCACCACGGTTTTATACGGCTACTTCTTCTATATCGACTATTTCCCGCCGCTGGAGTGGTCTTCCCTGCTCAACCTTCTGCTGTCCCTCTGCTTCATTACGGGAATTCTGCTGGTCAGCCTGTCGACGGCATTTTTGATTCCCTATCTTTATATCGGTCTGGCCGTCCATTCTGCATCGAAAACATTGGACACGAGACATCTGCTGGGCCAGATCATCAAATGGGCCGCCGTTGCCTCTTTGTCGTTCGTCATCTTTCTGGGGATGCTGATACTGGGGATCGAACTTAAATGGGATCCTCTCGTTGCGCTCTTGCTGTACGAGGCCATTATTTTCCTCGGTGCGCTCGCCTGGCGCACCGTCAAGTTCAGGAATACCCGGGCAGAAGGGTCGCCGCCGCAGGAAGCAGGCAGCTGGAGAGCGCGACTGAAAAGCGATGCAAAGTGGGCGGGCGTCGCGGCACTTGTCGGCGGCATGCAGATATTTCCCCTCGAATTCGTAAACCTGATCATTAATCGGGCCTCGGCGGTGAAATCGGATGACTGGCTGGTACAGGTGGAAATCGTGCTTGCGTTTGCCCTGTTACAAGCGGTCTTCGGTGGCGCTGCCTTGTACTTCACGTTGAAGCGCTCATCGGTCAAACTGCGTGTGGGGATCCCGGGCGCCATCATGCTGTGCGCACCGGTTGTCGTACTGCTCATCGCGCAGGCCCCGCAAATGATTCCCATGCGGCTTGCGGACATAACGAAACTTGGCAACTTCACGGCGAAACGCCTTACCGTCAGCGGCTCGGCATGCAAAAACTTCGACCCGGCACTCGGGTATCAATGCGGGGATGGCAAGGATAATGCGGTACACATTTGCAATGTCCATATCATGTCAAGGCTCGGCAACGAGACGTACCTGTGGATCGCCAGCACAACCATTTACGCCCAAGGCAAGTACGCGCACGCACGCATTGTCCTGCCCAGCGCCGACATCAGGCAGCTTGAAATCGACGATTCGAAACATTTCATGAAATTGGATAAGGTGCGGGAAGACCTGGAAAGCAATGGCGCAGACTGTGAAAAGTCGAAACCGCAGCAGCCGATCATCCTGCAATTTGAGCGCGACAGTCACAAACTGTCACTGGAAAGCTACGCGGCTTTGGCGCCGGTGCTCAAGACGGCGCGCGACGCCAGTCACCAATGGAAACTTGAACTGGCGGGCTTCGCGGCTGCGAACGAGCAAAACAGTGCCTGGCTGGCCCACCGAAGAGCAGTCGAAGTCGAGTTGGCATTGCAAGACGAGCTGAGAACGAATTCCTTGCCCGTGGCGATTCACGCTTCCGGAAACGCCGTGGCGTCGCCCGTCGACTGCCAATCCGCGCTGACGAAGGCAGATTGCGAACGCTCCGTCCAAAAAGTCATTGTCACGCTCACGCCTGTCCCGATCGCGCAGCGCAAGGTGACGCCATAGCGCCATATCGGGTACGGTAGTCACGGCGCATACCAATACCGCCAGCGCGTCTGGCGATATTGGTCGACGGTCAGGACGTTCGCCACGTCCACCGTCACCGCCCCGCCAGCATCCGTCCGCAACCGCCGCACCCCCAGCTCCCCATACCGCTCGAACACCGCCGCCTTCGGATGCCGATACCGGTTCCGATACCCCACCTGAAAAATCGCCACCGAAGGCTGCACGGCGGCGAGGAACGGCTCCGTGGACGACGTGCCGCTGCCATGGTGCGGCACCAGCAGCACGTCGGCGCGCAGGCGTGGGCCTTCGCGCGCCAACAACTCCGCTTCCTGCGCCGCCTCGATATCGCCCGCCAGCAGCACGGCGCCGCCCGGCGCGGCGATGCGCAGGGTGCAGCTGCGCGCGTTCGTCTTCAGCGCGCTATCGCCATAGCTGGCGGGCAGCGGGTGCAGCATCTCGAAGCGGATGCCGTTCCACGTCCAGGCCTGGCCGGCGGCGCAGCGCAGGTGGTGCGGCGCTGCGGCAAGGGCCGGGTGGTCGTTCGGCAGCGACGACAGCAGCCAGTCCGTCCGCACGCTCTCCAGCACGGCCCGGGCGCCACCCACGTGATCGGCGTCGCCATGGCTGACGATCACGCCGTCGAGCCGGTCGATGCCGCGGGCGCGCAGGTAAGGCACGATGATGCGGCTGCCGGCGTTCGAATCCGGCCCGTAGGCCGGGCCGGTGTCGTACAGCAGCCTGTGGCCGGCCGTTTCGACCAGCACGGCCATGCCCTGCCCCACGTCGAAGGCGACGATGCGCACGGCGCCGGGCGGCGGGCTGTCGGGTATTGCCGCCAGCAGCGGCACCCACGTCAAAAGCCCCAGCCAGCGTGACGGCCAGCCACGCGGCGCCAGCAGCCACACGGTGCCGGCGAACGCGAGTACGAATAGCCACGGCGGCGGGCTGGGTGCCGACCAGACGGCCAGGCGGCCGGCGCTGAACCAGTGCAGCAGCGCCGCCAGCGCCGCCATCACTGCGTGCGCCGCCTGCAGCAGCGGCGTGCCGACGGGGTCCGGCAGCAATCCGCCGGCCAGCGCCAGCGGCGTGACGAGCAGGCTGACGACGGGAATGGCGATGGCATTCGCCAACGGGCTGACCAGCGACACCTGGGCGAACAGCAGCATCGTCAGCGGCACCAGCCCCAAGGTGACGGCATACTGGGTGACGACGGCGCCGTGCAGCGTCCGGGCCAGCCGCTGGCGCCGCGTCAGCGGCCGGCCGCGGCGGGTTTCGCCGTCCGGCGCATCCGGCGCCGGTGCCTGCTTGTGGATGGCCGTGCGGCCGACCGTGGCGTACAGGATCAGCGCCACCGCCCCGAACGACAGCCAGAAGCCCGGCCACATCACGCACCAGGGGTCGAGCAGCACGACGATGCCGGCCGCCAGCGCCAGCACGTGGGTCACGCTGGCCAGCCGGTCCGTCCACGCGGCCAGCGCAACGACGCACAGCATGTACAAGGTGCGTTGGGCCGGCACGCCGAAGCCTGCCAGCAGCACGTACAGCAGCGCGGCCAGCACGCCGGCCAGCGCGGCCACCTTCTGCGCGGGCAGCCGCAGGGGCAACTGCGCGCCCCGGACGAAGAACGAGCGCCGCCACAGGCTGGACACAGTCCACGCCACCAGGCCGGCGATCATCGTGATGTGCAGACCGGAGATCGACACGAGGTGGCTGATGCCGGTCCGGTTGAACACCTGCCAGTCAGATTGGTCGATGGCGCGCTGGTCGCCCACCACCAGCGCGACGATGACGCCGGCATATTCCCGGCCGGGCAGCGCCGCGAGGATGCGCTCGCGCAGGGCGGCGCGGCCGCGTTCGACCAGGTTGTGCGGTGTCGGAACGAAGCTGTCGAGGCGGCGGTTGGCCCCTTCGACGCGCACGTAGCCGGTGGCCCGGATGCCCTGCCCCAGCAGCCACAGTTCATAGTCGAAGCCATGCGGATTGGCGTTGCCGTGGGGCCGTTGCAGCCGCACCTTCAGGCGCCAGCGCTCGCCCGGCTGGACGCGCGGCGGCGGCGCCCCGTCTGCTTCGCGGCTGCCCGCGTACCAGGACAGCGCGACGCGAGGCGGCACCACCATCCCGACCGGGCTGACGACCTGTTCGACGGCAAAATGGAAGCGTTCTCCCTGCGGGCCGCGCGCCGGCAGGCTGTCGACGGTGCCAATGACAACGGCATCACGACCTTCATCGGCGGCCGCCAGCGACGGTGCCAGAGCCCGCGTGGCGACCAATGCGGCCCAGCAGAAGCCCGCCAGCAGGCCTGTGATAAATCCAAGGAAGAGCCGCGCCCGACCGCGCAGGAAGCGGAAAAGCAGGGAGGCACCGGCCAGGACAAGCAGCAGCGCTGTGCCGGGAAACGGCGGCAACGCAGGCTGCAGTTGCAGCAGCGCGGTTCCGCCGATCAGTCCGAGAATCGTGCACCGCATGCGCCACCTCGTGCCAGGGGCGGCGCACCAGCGGTGTTGCCGCCAACGCTACGCCGCCAGCAGAGCGCGCAGCCGGGGCATTACATGATGGGCATTTGCCGTGGTAGCGGCTTGAACTTCGTCAAGGCCGATGCCGCGCAGCTGCGCCAATACCTCGGCGATGCGCGGTACCTGGTCGGGCGTATTGACGCCCGGATGCAGCCACTGTGGCGCGATATCCGGCGAGTCGGTTTCCATGACGATGGCCGACAGCGGCAACTGCTCGGCCAGGCGCCTGATCTGCAGCGCGCGGGTAAACGTCAGGTTGCCACCGAAGCCCAGCTTGAACCCGATGTCGATATAGCCCTGGGCCTGCTGGAAGCTGCCGTTGAAGGCGTGCGCGATGCCGCCGGCCGGCGGGATCTGGCGGATGTGCTTCAGCACCTGGTCCTGCGACTTGCGCACGTGGGTCAGGATGGGCAGGCCGAATTCGCGTGCGATCTTCAACTGCTCGCGGAAGAAGTGGACCTGCTTTTCGCGCATGGCCGGTTCGGCCAGGTGGGGCAGGAAGAAATCCAGTCCCACTTCGCCGATGGCGACGAAATTCGGGTCGGCCATCGCGGCCGCCACGCGGGAGCGCAACGTGGCCAGGTCGTCGTCTGTTGCCTGGGGTACGCAGATCGGGTGGATGCCCAGCCCGTACGACGCATTCGGCGCGCTGGCCGCCAGTCGGGCGACGGCGTCGAAGTTGGCCACGTCGATGGCTGGAATCACGATCATCGACACGCCGGCTTTTTGCGCGTCGGCCGCCACGCGCAGCGATTCGCCGCCGAATTCGCGGGCGTCGAGGTGGCAGTGCGTATCGATCCACATGGCGCGTCTCCTATGCGTCCTGGCGCAAGCCTTCGTCCGTCAGGCGCAGCACGCGGTCGCACCGGCGCGCCAGTTCCGGATCGTGGGTGACGATGACGAAGGCCGTGCCCAGGGTGCGGGACAGCTCCAGCATCAAATCAAAAATGGCTTCGGCGGTGGAATGATCCAGGTTGCCGGTCGGTTCGTCGGCCAGCACGCAGGCCGGCTGCGTGACGAGGGCCCGGGCCAGTGCCACGCGCTGGCGTTCGCCGCCGGACAGCTCGCCCGGCACGTGCGTGACCCGCTTGGCGAGGTTGACGCGCGCCAGCATCGCCTGCGCCTGTTCCTGCGCGGCGGCGCGCTTGATGCGCCGGATCATCAGGGGCATGGCGACGTTGTCCAGCGCCGAGAATTCCGGCAGCAGGTGGTGGAATTGGTAGACGAAGCCCAGCGCCTCGTTACGCAGGTCGCCCCGCGCCGTTTCCGACAAGGTCGCGAAATCCTTGCCGCGCAGGGACACGCTGCCCGTGCTTGGGGTATCGAGGCCGCCCAGCAGGTGCAGCAGGGTCGACTTGCCGGAGCCGGAGGCACCGACGATGGCGACGCGCTCGCCCCGGTGGACGGCGAAGTCGATGCCGCGCAGGACGTCGACGGAATAGCTGCCCTGGGTGAAGGTCTTGCCCAGGTTGCGGCAGGCCAGCACGGGTTCTTGTTGGTTGTGGTTCGTCTGGTTCATGGTTCTCGTTTCATTCATAGCGCAGCGCCTCGGCCGGTTTCACCCGCGCGGCCCACCAGCTGGGGTAGATCGTGGCCAGGAAGGCCAGTATGACGGCGATGATGCCGATCTTCGTCACATCGGGCCAGCGCATGTCCGACGGCACGGTGCTGATGTAATAGATGTCCTTCGACAGGAACTGCACACCCAGCAGCTGTTCGATGAAGGGCACGATGACGTCGATGTTTGATGCAACCAGCACGCCGCCCGTCACGCCGATGGCCGTGCCCAAGAGGCCAACCAGGGCGCCCTGGATGACGAAGATCTTCATGATCGAGGCGGGTGATGCGCCCAGGGTGCGCAGGATGGCGATGTCGGGCTGCTTGTCCGTCACCGTCATCACGAGCGTCGACACCAGGTTGAAGGCCGCGACGGCGACGATCAGGGTCAGGATGATGAACATCATGCGCTTTTCCGTCTGCACGGCGGCGAACCAGTTGGCGTTCAGCCGGGACCAGTCGCGCACCGTCAGGTGGGCCGGCAGCATCTTCTTCAGTTCATCGGCAACCTGCGGCGCGCGGTGCATGTCCGCCAGGCGCAGGCGCAGGCCGGAGGGTGCTTCCATGCGCAGCATGCGCTGGGCGTCCTGCAGGTGGATGAAGGCCATGCCGGCGTCGAACTCCTGGTGCCGGGCCGAGAAGATGCCGACGACGGTGAAGGAACGCATGCGCGGCACCAGGCCGGCCGGCGTCACGGTCCCCTGCGGCAGCACCATCGTCACCTTTTCGCCCAGGCCGACGCCCAGCGCGCGCGCCAGGTCGACGCCCAGCACGATATTGAACTGGCCGGGCTGCAGCGCGTCCAGGCTGCCCTGCTTGACCTGCCGCGCCACGTCGGACACCTGCGGTTCTTCCGCCGGCAGCACGCCGCGCACGATGGCCGGGCGCAGCGCCTCGCCGCCGTGCATCAGGCCCGCCTGCGTCTCGGAAAACGGCGCCGCGCCCCGCACTTCGGGATGCTTGCGCACGGCCGCGGCCTGTTGCTGCCAGTCCGGCATGCCGGCCTTGTCGAATACCTCGACGTGGGCCAGCACGGACAGCATGCGGCCCGTCACGTCCTTCTGGAAGCCGTTCATCACGGACAGCACGACGATCAGCGCGCCGACGCCCAGCGCGATGCCGGCCATCGAGATCAGCGAGATAAAGGAGATAAAGCTGTTACGGCCGCTGCGCTTGCCGGCACGCGTGTAGCGCAGGCCGACCAGCCACTCGAACGGCAAATTCTTCAACATGGGATTGCTGCCTTTGCTGGGTTATTCATAGCGGAGGGCCTCGGCCGGCTTGACCCGCGCGGCCCACCAGCTGGGATAGATCGTGGCCAGGAAGGCCAGGCCGACGGCGGTGGCGCCGATGGCGGCCACATCCGGCCAGCGCAGGTCGGACGGCACCGCGCTGATGAAGTAGATGTCCTTGGACAGGAACTTCACGCCCAGCACGCTTTCGATGGCCGGCACGATGACGTCGACGTTCATCGCAATGAGCACGCCGCCGGCCACGCCGAGCGCCGTGCCCAGGATGCCGACCAGGGCGCCCTGGATCATGAACACCTTCATGATCGAGCGGGGTGAGGCGCCCAGGGTGCGCAGGATGGCGATATCGGCCTGCTTGTCCGTCACCGTCATCACGAGCGTGGCCACCAGGTTGAACGCGGCCACGGCGATGATCAGCGTCAGGATGACGAACATCATGTGCTTTTGCGTCTGCACGGCGGCGAACCAGTTGGTGTTCAGCTTGGACCAGTCGCGGATCAGGAGTTCGCCCGGCATGGTCTGCTTCAGCTGGAACGCCACCTCGGGCGCCTTCTGCATGTCCTGCACCTTCAGGCGCAGGCCGAAGGGGCCCATCATCTTCAGCAGTTGCTGGCCGTCTTCAAGGTGCACGTAGGCCAGCGTGGAATCGAATTCGTTGTGGCCCGCCTCGAAGATGCCGACCACCGTGAAGGTGCGCATGCCGGGCGCGCTGCCGGACAGGCCGCCTTCGGCCATCGCCATCGCGACGCGCCCGCCCACCTTCACTTCCAGCGCGCGCGCCAGTTCGATGCCCAGCACGATATTGAAGGCGCCCGGTTTCAGGTCGGCGAAGCTGCCCTGCTTCACCTGCCTGACGATGTCCGATACCTTCGGTTCCTCGTCCGGCAGGATGCCGCGCACGATGGCCGGGCGCAGCACGTCGCCGCCATGGGCCAGCAGTGCCTGCGTTTCGACGAAGGGCGCGGCCGCCTTCACCTCGGGATTGCGCAGGGCCGCCGCCGCGGTGGCGCGCCAGTCCGGCATGGGGCCGCCCATCTCGTAGATTTCGATATGCCCCAGCACGGACAGCATGCGCGCCGTGACTTCCTTCTGGAAGCCGTTGTAGACCGACAGGACGATGATCAGCGCGGCCACGCCCAGGCCGATGCCCGCCATCGAGATGGCGGAGATGAAGGAAATGAAGCTGTTGCGGCCGCTGCGCTTGCCGGCCCGCGTATAGCGCAGGCCGACCAGCCATTCGAACGGCAGATTCTTGGCAAAACTCATGGACGGAGAAATCCGGGACGCGAAAATGCGCAGTTTGCCATATAAACAGCATTTCATGCTGGGAAACACCATTCCAGCCGTGCCCATCGGTATCAGGGGCCGATTTGAAGGCCGGGCCGGAAAAAACGTACAATGGCGGGATGGCTTCCACGACTGTCGTAATTCCCTTCGTCCTTCCCCCCGCTCCGATGGCTCCCGACCTGATCCGCGCAATGCAGGCGCCGGCCCTGGCCGCCCTGTTGTCGCGTCACGGCGCGCGGCGGTTTCACGCCTTCGAGGCCGACAGCCGCGTGCTGCCGCATGAAGCATGGCTGGCCCACGCGCTGGGGCTGACGGCCGCGCCGCATGACGCGCCCGTGGCCGCCGCCGTCATGGCCGGCACCGGCGTGGCGCCGAACGCCGGCCACTGGTTCCTGGTCCACCCGATCAGCATCCAGGTCGGTAACCACCTGCAGATGGGCGACCCGGCCCATCTGCGCCTGGACGAAGACGAATCGCGCACCTTGTTCGACGCCGTGCTGCCCCTGTTCGACGGCGACGGCCACCAGCTGGTGTACGGCGACGCGCGCACGTGGTTCCTGCGCGCCGACGCCTGGGCCGGCCTGGACACGGCCTCGCCGGACGCCGCCAGCGGCGGCAACCTGCACCCGTGGATGCCGACGGGTGACGCGGCGCGCGCCTTCCGCCGCCTGCAGAACGAAGTACAGATGCTGTGGTTCGCCCATCCACTGAATGCCGCGCGCGAGGCGCGGGGCCTGACGCCCATCAATTCCTTCTGGCTGTGGGGCGGTGCCGGCGCGGCCGTGCAGGCCAAGGCGCGGCCGGCCACGGCAGAAGTACCGCACTGGCTGGACGCGCTGGCCGACCCGGCCCGCCGGGCCGCCACGCCCGCCCAGCTGCGCAATGGCGACATCGCCGTCGCCGGGCACGTGCTGGCCGCCGGGCTGGCGGAGGACTGGTCCACCTGGCTGGGTCGGATGCAGCAGCTGGAAGACGAATGGTTCGGGCCGCTGCTGGCGGCCGTCAAGTCGGGGGCGATCAACCAATTGACCCTGGTGCTGTCCAACCGCCATGGCTGGCTTGAGACGCGCACGACGAAACTGGCGCAATACCAGTTCTGGCGCACCGACACCCTGAAGAACCTGCTGACCGAAGTGACGCAATGGAAGTGACCCAATGACCCGCATCGCCACCCGCTCCTGTCCGTTCCGCGCCGCCGAAATGCTGCGCCAGGGCGGCGTGCATCCCGTGCTGGCGCGCCTGTTCGCCGCGCGCGGCCTGACCGACCCGAAGGAATTGTCGTCCGAGCTGTCGGCCCTGATCCTGCCTTCCGGGCTGCTCCATATCGACGCGGCCGCCGTCTTCCTGGCCGACTCGATCGCCGCGAACAAGCGCATGGTGATCGTGGCCGACTACGACTGCGACGGCGCCACCGCCTGCGCCGTCGCGCTGCGGGGCCTGCGCGCGATGGGCGCCAATGTCGACTTCATCGTGCCGAACCGCTTCGAGTACGGCTACGGCCTGACGCCGGAAATCGTCGCGTTGACGGCACGGGAGAAGTCGCCCGACATCATCATCACCGTCGACAACGGCATCGCCAGCATCGACGGCGTCGAGGAAGCGAAGCGCCGCGGCATCGAGGTGGTCGTCACGGACCACCACCTGCCGGGCGACCATTTGCCGGACGCGCGCGTCATCGTCAACCCGAACCAGCCTGCCTGCGGCTTCCCGTCGAAGAACCTGGCCGGCGTGGGCGTCGTGTTCTACGTGCTGCTGGCCCTGCGCGCGGAACTGCGCCGGCGGGGTGTGTTCGACCAGCAAAGCCAGCCCAAGCTGGACAACCTGCTCGACCTGGTGGCACTGGGCACGGTGGCCGACGTCGTCAAGCTCGATGCCAACAACCGCATCCTGGTGGCCCAGGGCCTGAAGCGCATGCGCGCCGGGCGCATGCATGCGGGCGTGGCAGCGCTGTTCCGCGTGGCGGGCCGGGAGGCGCGCAGCGCCACGCCGTTCGACCTGGGCTTCGCGCTGGGCCCGCGCCTGAACGCGGCCGGCCGGCTGCAGGACATGTCGCTGGGGATCGAATGCCTGATCACGGACGACGAAGGCCGCGCCTGGGCCCTGGCCCAGCAACTGAATGAGATCAATATCAAGCGGCGCGAGATCGAGGCCGAGATGCAGGACGCGGCCCTGCTGCACCTGGACGACTTCCAGCCAGCCGACAGCACCACCATCAGCGTCTTCGACGACACGTGGCACCAGGGCGTGATCGGCATCGTCGCCTCGCGCCTGAAGGAGAAGTTCTACCGTCCCACCATCACCTTCGCGCCGGCCGGCGACGGCTGGATCAAGGGCTCCGGGCGCTCGATCGCGGGTTTCCACCTGCGCGACGCGCTGGACCTGGTGTCGAAGAAGGCCCCAACCCTGATCGACAAATTCGGCGGCCACTCGATGGCGGCCGGCCTGTCGATCCGGGCGGACGCCTTCGGCGCCTTCTCGGATGCCTTCGAGACCGTGGGCCGCGCCTGGCTCAGCGAGCACCAGCTGGAGCGGGTGATCGAGACGGACGGCCCGCTGGAAGAAGCTTATTACTCGACCCAGTTCATCGAACTGATGGACGGCGTCGTGTGGGGCCAGGGCTTCGCGCCGCCCGTGTTCTGCGACGAGTTCCGCGTCGTCAGCCAGCGCATCCTGAAGGAGCGCCACCTGAAGCTGCAACTGGAGAAGAACGGCGCCCGCTACGACGCCATCTGGTTCGGCCACACGGATGCCATCGGCGAACGCGCCCGCGTCGCCTTCCGCCTCGATGCCAACGAATACAACGGCACCACCCGCGTGCAACTGTTGGTGGAGCACGCGGAAACCTGCTGACGCCCTCGCCGCCGGCTTGAGCGGCGCCGCTACGGAGTTTTCTTCAGCAGGCAGTCGCAGGCGGGTTCGCCCTTGTCGAACACGATGCGCCACGTGCCCGGCGCCTCCTGGCGCCAGATCGAATTGAAGCGGGCCGTGACCTTGCCCTGGCCGTCGCGTACCGGGCCGCCCGACTGGGCCAGCGTACCCGATGCCAGCACGACGACCCGGTCCGGCTCCCACGAGAACGGCGCCACCGGCCCTTCAAAATACTCCTTCCACGCGGCCGCCACGGCTTCCTTTCCACGCAGCGGCTGGGCGCCACCGTCGAAGATGGCCTCGTCGGCCAGGAAAGCCTTGAAGCCTTCGAAGTCGCGCCGCGCCATCGTGGCGGCAAACGCCCGTTCCGTTTCCGTGACCTGTCGCGTCAGCGCGGCATTGTCGGGCGGCGGCATGGTGCCGCAGGAACCGAGAAGCAGGGGCAAGCCCAGGGCCAGCACGGCCGGCAATCCAAAGTGACGTGTCATTTGCACTCCTTTCGACGGGGTTGTTGTCGTTCGAGCATGCATTTCAGCCAATTCTACGCCGCCGCTGCCCCGCGCGCCATGGCCGCGTGACGCCGCGCGGGCGTCCGTCAATGAGCCCCATGGAACGAACTTTTGCTTGAGGTGTCACTGAGGTGCCACAAAAGACTGACTTGCATTTGCTCCGGAAACGGAGTATAACGACTGCACATAAGGAGGTTTTATGCATTCTGCTTACGCCTATCCGAAGAGTCGCTTTCAACCGCAGAACCCGGTCGACCTGAACGCACGCGAAGAACGCGAGCGCCTGTCGCAGTCCGCGCTGAAGGGCTTTTTCAAGCTGGCGGCCGCGTGGAAACTGCGGGACGACGATGCCAGGGAACTGCTGGGCGGCCTGTCCAGCAGCGCCTATTACGAATGGAAGAGAAATCCGGACCGGGTGCTGGAAGTGGACCGCATCACGCGCATTTCCTACCTGCTGGGCATCTACAAGACACTGCACATCATCTATGGCGACAAGCTGGCCGACGAGTGGGTCAGCCTCGCCAACAGGAATATCATCTTCGGTGGCCGCACGCCGCTCGCCTACATGCTGGCGGGGGGACTCCTGGCCATGCAAACTGTCCGCAAACTGCTCGATGCGCGGCGTGGAGGCCTGTAATTGCCCGTGTTACCCATTCCTCCGCTGCGGCAGCTGCGCCAGTTCGATACCTGCCGCCTGATTCCGTCGCGCTTCGCCGACGTCGAGGACTCCGTGCTGGCGCCGCTGGCCGACAACGACGCCGAGCTGCGCGACCTGTTCGAGCTCGATAACGCCACCAATGCCCGCCTGCTGTCCGAGCACGGTGGCGCCGTAGGCATCGGCATCGAGGAACTGCTGTTCCACGTGCCGAACTACCGCATCGTCAATGCCGCCTATACCTACGCCCGTCCCGAGGGCAGCCGCTTCAACGATGGCGACCGGGGCGCGTGGTACTGCGGCTTCGCGATGGAGACGGCGCTGGCCGAGGTGATCTTCCATAAAACCGTGGAATACGCCGAGATCGACCGCTTCGACGACAGCGTCAGCTATCAGGCCATGCTGGCCGACTTCACCGCGCAGTTCCACGATATCCGCGAACAGCCGGGCTTTTCCGGCTGTCTCGACCCGACCAGCTACATCGAGTCGCAGGCGCTGGCCGAGCGGCTGCTGAACGCCGGCTCGACGGGCATCATCTACCCCAGCGTGCGCCATCCCGGCGGCACCTGCCTGGCCTGTTTCCGGCCTGCGCTCGTGGGCAATGTTCGCAAAGGCCCGGCCTATCGGTTAACATGGCGGGGGGGGGCGGCGCCCGTCGTCGAGGCGATGCCCACCCCTGTCCCGAAACCCGCGAACGGAAGCTAGACCCGCAATGCAACTGAACCCTGAAAAAGACATCGAACTACGCCAGAAAGTGAACCGCGAAACGGCGCGCCTGCCGTGGGCGGAGCTGATGCGCCATTTTGCCTCCGGCAACGTGGTGTGGGTGGCCGATGAACTGGACCTGGTGGAAGTGGCCGTGCGCATTTCGCACGACGACAAGGCCAGCGTCAGCCAGTGGATGGCGGCCGGCCAGATCGCCAAGGTATCGGACCAGCAGGCGCAAGGCTGGCTGGAAACGGAAGCCGAGCTGTGGGCCTGCGTCGTCAGCCCCTTCATCCTCGTACAGCAGCAGAAGCGGCCGCACTGACACGTCCATGCTGGCGGCGCTGGACAGGCACCTGACGGACGCGCGTGCACGGCCCCTGGCGGGCTGGCGCCGCGCGCTGGCCGAGTTCCTGTATTTCGGCGTCAAGGAAGCGCGCGCCTGCCTGTTCGTCGCCCTGTTCTTTGCCTGCGTGTTCTGCGTGCCGCGCGCGGGCCTGCTGGGAATCGCCCGCTACGACTTGCTGCTCGTCGCCGCGCTGGCCATCCAGGCCGGCATGATCGCCACGCGCCTGGAAACCTTGGATGAACTGAAGGCGATCAGCCTGTTCCACGTGATCGGCTTCGCGCTGGAAGTGTTCAAGACCTCCGGCGCGATCGGCTCGTGGAGCTACCCGGATGCCGGCGTCACGAAACTGTTCGGCGTGCCCCTGTTCGCGGGCTTCATGTACGCCGCCGTCGGCAGCTACATCATCCAGGCGTGGCGCCTGTTCGACCTGCGCATCCGCCACCACCCGCCCTACCCGCTGGCGGCCGGCATCGCCGTGCTGATCTACGCCAATTTCTTCACCCACCACTACATCGGCGACTACCGCTGGTACCTGGCCGCCTGCGCGCTGGGGCTGTATGCGCGCACCACCGTCATCTACCGCCCGCTGGACCGCGACCGCCGCATGCCGCTGCTGCTGGCCTTCGTGCTGATCGGCTTCTTCATCTGGCTGGCCGAGAACATCGGCACTTTTTTCGGCGTATGGCGCTACCCGAACCAGCTGGGCGCCTGGTCGGCCGTCCACGTGAGCAAATGGAGCGCCTGGTCGCTGCTGGTGGTGATGACGTTTACCATCGTGGCCAACCTGAAGCACGTGAAGGCGCGAATTCACGTGCCGGAGTGAGGGCGCTAGAAGATCGAGGCCCGTTTCGCCGTGTTGGCGATGCCATGCTGGCTGTACCACACCGTGTTGCCCCAGCCGGTCGTGGCGGACCAGCCACTCATCAGGTCGAGCCACGCATTCGGGCCGTCGTTGCCTGCCGTGGACCACGCCACGTAACCCACGCCGAATTGCTTCGACCACTCCATCAGCCGCAGCGCATTGACACGTGAACCCAGGTTGTTATTGCCGTTGTTGTAGTCGTAGCCAAACTCGCCGAACAGCAAGGCCAGGTTGCCATTGCGGTAGTTGACGATCGTGTTGTAGATGTCGTCCGGGTTGTTGAAGGTACTGTAGGCGTGCACGGAGAACAGCAGGTTATGGCGCGGATCGTGGTCGACCAGGTCAGGGCCGTACCACAGGCCGCCATTCGGATTGCCGCCGTAGTCCGGGTTGTCGATGACGAGCGTTGTCGTCAGGCCCGCGTTGCGGATCGTCGTGATCGGCTTGAGGTAGTCGTCGCGCCACTGCAGCGGCGTCTTGCCGGCGTCGCCCCATTCGTTGGCGATATTGATCATCACGGTGCGCTCATGCTTTTTCAGCACGGCCGCGACATCGGGCCTGGCCCAATAATCGGCCATCTTTTGCAGCAGAGCCGCATCGTTGTTGCCGGTGCCGTCATGCAGCTCGACGATGGATACCATCTTCTGCGCGGCGATGGCCGCCAGGATCTGGTCGAGCCGCGTCGCGCTGCCGCCTAGGGTCCAGACCACGCGAATCAGGTTGGTCTTGCGCGCGGCCAGGTTGGGCAGCACCTGGAAGGCCTGGGTGTCATACCAGGCGTGCGGATTGTTGACGCCGCGCGCGACGAAGGCGTTGCCGTTGGCGTCCTTGACGGTGCTGCCGCTGACGCGAAAACCCTTGAAGACGACCCTGCACGACATGCCGCTTTCCCAACCCCAGCCATCGCCGTCCGGATCGGACGCGGCGTTCACGCAGTCCGGGGTGCCCGGCGCCGTCGTCGCCACCTTGCAGGACTGCTTGTTTTCCCAACCCCATCCATCGCCATCGGGATCGGACGCCGCGCTGGCGCAAGTGGGCACGGCAAATGCGTTTCCTGCGGCCGCGCACAGCAGCGTGGCAGCGATCAGCAGTCGTTGTGGCAGGTGATGCATCGAAGGTCTCCTGGTCGGGTTGCGGGGAATGCAGCCGGATTATAGGGAGACCGGTCGCGCACGGCGCACACCCGCGGACGGGCGCCTTCAGTTTAGCGGCGACCCGACTAAACGGACCCTGGGAGCGGTCTATCGGGACAGGTCGATCGCATACAGCGCCAAGCCCTTGCCGCCGCCATCGTCGGCGCGCAGCTCGCGCACGTTCGCCAGCCCAACCTCTCGGGCCAGGTCCACCTTGCCCGGCGCCGAGTGGAATACCACCGGCCCCTGCGTCGCTACCCGCGCGAAGCGCCAGCTGCGCGCTGTGCCGTTGGCCGCGCGGCGCAGGTCCTTGTACTGCTTCACATAGGCGATCAGCACGTCGCGGTTGTTGTCCGGCGCGTTGACGACGGTTCGGCTGCCGTCCAGGCCCGGAAAGGCGCCCCCGCCGGCGGCGCGGTAGTTGTTCGTCGCGACGAGAAATGCCTGGCCGGGATCGATGGCCTTGCCCTGCCAGTGCAGCTTGACGACGCGGCTGCCCAGCGGCTGCGTCACGTCGATCTCGTACTGCAGGCGCGAGTCGGTTGCCATGTCGAAGTTAAAACCGGGGAACGCCGTGTTCACCAGTTCCTGCGCGTCCGAGCGGCGGGGATCGATCGTGTTGAAGCGCCCTGCCGCCTTTTCCAGCCAGGCTTTCAGCCCGGCCCCATCGACCTTCACGCCCACCAGGGAGTTGGGGTACAGGTACAGGTCGGCCGCGTTATTGAGCGCGATGGCGCCGGCCGGCACGTCGGTGAAATCCTTGCCGCCGTTCGATCCCGTCTTGAAGGGCGACGCCATCGACAGCACGGGCAAATCGGCCAAGTGCGGCAGGTTGGCCTTGACGTAGTCCGCCAGGTACGCGGCCTGGGCCTGGTTGACGACCTGGATCGCGCTGGCGTCGCCCACGTCGGCGAAATAGGTCGACATGCGAAAATCCGTGGCGCCGATCGGCGTCTTCACGTACCGGATCGTCGCATCGTGTTCGTCGGCGACCAGGGGCGCCACCGTGGCGTCGGCCCGCGCCGCGTCGATGGCCCGCGCCTCCACCGTCGTGCGCGACTTGTCGACCACCCACTTGCCGCCCTGCTGGCGCAGCTGCAGCTTCACCACGCCCAGGTGCTTGCCCCACACGCCGGCCATCACCGTCGGCACGCCGTGCACGGTACCGCGCGCCTTGTCGACGCCGGGCAGGTCGAACTGCGCCACCGTGCTGGCCGCGTTCGGGAACACCTCGTGCGAGTGGCCGATCAGCAGCGCATCGACGCCGGGCACGCGCGCGATCTGCCAGCTGCCGTTCTCCAGGGTCGGCGTGTACGGGCTGTCATCCAGGCCGCCGTGCGAAATGGCGACGACGATGTCCGCGCCCTTTGCCCGCATCTCGGGTACGTAGCGCTCGGCCGCCTCGCGCACGCCGATGGTGCTCACCTTGCCCTCCAGGTGGCGTTTGTCCCACGTCATGATGGTGGGCGGCGTGAAGCCGATGATGCCGACCTTGATGGTGGCGCGCACCGTCTCGCCGTCCGGCCCCGTCGCGCTGACCGCCTTGTCGAGGATGGCGTAGGGCTTGAACAGGGGCTGGCCGGACTTGACGCTGATGACGTTCGACAGCACCAGCGGGAATGTGGGGCCGGCGCAGCCGCTGCGGGCCGGGTCGATGCCGTCGACGTCGAAGCGGCTGCCCGTGACCTGGTTCAGGTAGGCCAGCCCGTAATTGAAATCGTGGTTGCCGATGCCGCCGCCGTCGTAGCCCAGCGCATTGAACACCTTGTAGATGCCCAGGGTTTCGCTGCACGGCAGCGGCGATACGACGGCCTGGTAGTCGGCCAACGCCGTGCCCTGGATGGTGTCGCCATTGTCCAGCAGGACGGTGTTGGCATATTGCGCGCGCGCCGTCCGGATCAGCGCGGCCGTGCGCTCCAGGCCCAGGCTGGGATCGGGCGAAAGCTTGTAATAATCGTAACTGGCGACGTGGCCGTGCAGGTCGGTCGTCTCCAGCAGGGCCAAGGTCAGCTCGCTGCCGGCGGGGACCGCGGGCGGCAGCGCGGCGCATCCGGCCAGCAGGGAGAGGGACAGCAGGGGAAGGGACAGCAGGGTCGGGGATTTCATGGGCGGGAACGGAACGGCAAGGGTCGGACTGGACGGGGCTCCCATGATACGCACGCCTGTGCACAGCGGCAAGGACGGGCACCGGGCTGGAGCTGCGTAGCGTATAATCCGGGGTTTGATCGCACTCTACAGAGATATAAAAATCATGGAAGCCGAACGCATCAACGCCCTCTCCGCCCAGCTCGCAGATCTGACGACCCGCGAAGCCGAACTACGGAGGTATCTTTGACTTCGATAAGAAGTCGGAGAAACTGGAACAACTGAACGCCGAGCTGGAAGACGCGGCGGTCTGGAACGATCCCAAGAAAGCCCAGGAAATGGGCCGCGAGAAGAAGGCCCTGGAAGCCATCGTCGACACCTTGACGAAGGCGCAGAGCGACCTCGCGGACATGGCCGAGCTGTTCGAGATGGGCAAGGAAGAAGCGGATCACGAGACGCTCGAATCCGTGATCGCCGATACGGCCGAAATCCAGAAGGTCATCGAAGGCCTGGAATTCCGCCGCATGTTCAACAACCCGATGGACCCGAACAACTGCTTCATCGACATCCAGGCCGGCGCCGGCGGTACCGAGGCCCAGGACTGGGCGTCGATGCTGCTGCGCCAGTACGTGCGCTACTGCGAACGCAAGGGCTTCAAGGTCGAGGTGATGGAGCAGTCCGACGGTGAGGTGGCCGGCATCAAGACGGCCACCATCAAGGTCGAGGGCGACTATGCCTACGGCCACCTGCGCACGGAAACGGGCGTGCACCGCCTCGTGCGCAAGTCGCCGTTCGACAGCGCCAACGGCCGCCACACGTCGTTTACGTCGCTGTTCGTGTATCCGGAAGTGGACGATTCGATCGAGATCGAGATCAATCCGGCCGACCTGCGCATCGACACCTACCGCGCCTCCGGCGCCGGCGGTCAGCACATCAACAAGACCGACTCCGCCGTGCGCCTGACGCACGCGCCGTCCGGCATCGTCGTGCAGTGCCAGAACGACCGCTCGCAGCACCGCAACAAGGCCGAAGCGATGGAAATGCTGAAGGCCAAGCTGTACGAAGCGGAACTGCGCAAGCGCATGAGCGAGCAGCAGAAGCTGGAAGACTCGAAGACGGACGTGGGCTGGGGTCACCAGATCCGCTCCTACGTGCTGGACCAGTCCCGTATCAAGGACCTGCGCACGGGCTTCGAGACGGGCAATACGAAAAACGTGCTGGACGGCGACCTGGATGACTTCATCGCCGCCTCGCTGAAACAGGGCGTCTGATGACCGTCAAGCAAGCAATGCCAGGCGCGCGCGCCTTTATCTTCGACATGGACGGCACCATCGTCGACAACATGGCCTTCCATACCAAGTCGTGGCTGGCCTTCTTCGCCCGCCGCGGCCACGCCATCGACGCCGACGAGTTCTTCCGCGCCACGGCCGGCCGCCAGGGCCATGAAATCATGCGCACCTACCTGGACCAGGACCTGAGCCGGGAAGACGCGGCCGTGCTGGACGCCGAGAAGGAAGCGCTGTACCGCGAGCTGTACGCGCCGCACCTGGAAACGGTGGCCGGCTTCGAGCAGTTCATCGCCGACGCCCAGCAGCAGGACGTGCGCCTGGCCGTGGCCACCGCCGCGCCGCCCGCCAATATCGTCTTCACCCTGGACGGGCTTGACCTGCGCCGCCATTTCGATGCCGTCGTCGGCGCCGCCGATGTCGCGCGTGGCAAGCCCAATCCGGATGTCTTCCTGCTGGCCGCCGAGCGCTGCGGCGTCGCGCCCGAACACTGCATCGTGTTCGAGGACGCGCCGCTGGGCGTGGAAGCGGCGCGCCGCGCGGGCATGCGGGCCGTGGTGCTGACCACCACCCTGCCGGCGGCCGCGTTCGCGGAGTTCGACAACGTCATCCTCGTCGCCCGCGATTTCTCCGAACTGAATATCGCCGCGCTGTTCGCCAGCGTGGCCAACACCTCTCCTACCGAAGCAGAACAATCATGACCACGGAACCCCAAGACCAGGCACCAGGCCAGGACGACAACAAGATCATCGCCGAACGCCGCGCCAAGCTGGCCGCCATCCGCGAAAAAGGCGTCGCCTTCCCGAACGACTTCCGCCCCGAGCACAAGGCGGCCGAACTGGCCCTGCAATACGGCGACAAGTCGCGCGAGGAGCTGGAAGCGAACCCGGTGGCCGTGGTCCTTGCCGGCCGCATGATGCTCAAGCGCGAAGCGGGCAAGAAGGCCGCGTTCGCCACCTTGCAGGATTCGTCCGGCATCAAGTGCGACGGCCGCATCCAGATCTACGTCACGCTCGACACCACCGGCGAAGCGGCGATGGAAGCCTTCCGCACCTATGACCTGGGCGATATCGTCGGCGTCGTCGGCACGCTGTTCAAGACCAAGACGGACGAGCTGACCGTCAAGGTGTCGGAACTGCGCCTGATCACGAAGTCGCTGCGCCCGCTGCCGGACAAGTTCCACGGCCTGGCCGACCAGGAAACCAAGTACCGCCAGCGCTACGTGGACCTGATCATGAGCGAGGAAACCCGCCGCACGTTCAAGGCCCGTACCGCCGCCATCTCGTCGATCCGCCGCTTCATGCAGGACAACGAGTTCATGGAAGTGGAAACGCCGATGCTGCACACGATTCCGGGCGGCGCGGCGGCGAAACCCTTCATCACCCACCACAACGCGCTGGACATGCAGATGTTCCTGCGCATCGCGCCCGAGCTGTACCTGAAGCGCCTGGTGGTGGGCGGCTTCGACCGCGTGTTCGAGATCAACCGCAACTTCCGGAACGAAGGCGTGTCGATCCGTCACAACCCCGAATTCACGATGATGGAGTTCTACGCGGCCTACACGGACTACCAGTGGATCATGAACTTCACGGAAGCAGTGATCCGCCAGGCCGCCGTCGATGCCCACGGGTCGGCCGTGCTGACCTACGGCGGCCGCGAGCTGGACCTGTCCAAGCCTTTCCACCGCCTGACGATCGTCGGCGCCATCAACAAGTTCGCGCCGCACTACACGGACGTGCAGCTGAACGACGCGGAATTCATCAAGGCCGAGCTGAAGAAATTCGGCGTCAAGCCGCACGCCCACTCGGGCCTGGGCGCACTGCAACTGGCGCTGTTCGAGGAAACCGCCGAAGCGCAGCTTTGGGAACCGACCTTCATCATCGACTACCCGGAAGAAGTGTCGCCGCTGGCGCGTGCCTCGGACACCCGCAAGGGCATCACCGAGCGCTTCGAGCTGTTCATGGTGGGCCGCGAGATCGCCAATGGCTTCTCGGAGCTGAACGACGCGGAAGACCAGTCGGCCCGCTTCCTGGCCCAGGTGGCCGCGAAGGAAGCCGGCGACGATGAAGCGATGTTCTACGACGCCGACTACATCCGCGCGCTGGAATACGGCATGCCGCCTGCCGGCGGCTGCGGCATCGGCATCGACCGCCTGATCATGCTGCTGACGGACTCGCCGAACATCCGCGACGTGCTGCTGTTCCCGCACCTGCGCAAGGAAGACTGAGCACGGCCGTACCAATGAAAAACGCAGCCTCGGCTGCGTTTTTTGTTTTCAATGGAATGGATAGATCGGTATCGGTGCCCTCCCGAAGCTGGTCGCCTAGAACGTGGCGGCCGTGCCGCCGGCCAGCGCCCGCTGCGCCCTTGCATGCACGGCCGGCGCCACCGCCGGCGCTTCCTGGGCCAGTAGATCGAGTTTTTCGCGCACCACGGCCAGGTACTGCGGTTCCTGCGCGGCCGTGCCGGCGGCGTACATCGATTCCAGCTCGCGCCGGATGGCGCCGTAGCGGGCACCGAAGGTCTTGTGCTTCTCGGCCCGTTCGGAGAACTTGAAGAAGGTCTGCAGGCTGGACAAGATCGCGGCCGTCACACTCAGCGCGCCCACCATCAGGGCCACCGGCACGGAAATGGCCTCGGCCGCGACGGACGCGAACACGGACGTGCCGACGACGCCGCTGATGACGATGACGGGCACGCCCAGCCAGTGGCCGCGCCGTTCCAGCATCATCGCCATTTCGTAATGTCCCAGCTGCGACTCGCGGGCGCGGCGCAGCCATGCCAGCATCAGCGCGCCCGGGTCGGCGGGCGGCTGGTAGTGATCTCCCGTCATCCGCTTATTTGTCCGCTCACTTGATGACGCGATAGCACGGCGTGTAGGCCTTGCCTGGCAACTTCATGCGGCTCTGGGCCACGAACGACGCAAGCAGCGCGTCCATCGGTTCCATGATCGTGCTGTCGCCGTGGATCTCGAAGTGGCCGTGCTGCTCGATGGCGCGGATGCCTTCGTCCTTGACATTGCCCGCGACGACGCCGGAAAAGGCGCGGCGCAGGTTGGCCGCCAGCAGGTGCACGGGCTGGTTCTTGTGCAGCTTCAGGTTGCGCATGTTCTCGTGCGTGGGCGCGAACGGGCGCTGGAATTCCGGGTCGATCTTCAAGGCCCAGTTGAAGTAGTAGGCGTCGCTGCGCCCCTTGCGGAATTCGCGTACCTGCTTGATCCCTTCCTGCATCTGGCGCGCCACCGCTTCCGGGTCGTCGACGATGATGCGGTAGCGCTCCTGCGCTGCCGGGCCCAGGGTGGTGCCGATGAATTCATTGATCTGCACGAAGTAGTCGCGCGACGATTCCGGGCCCGTGAAGATCAGCGGGAAGGGAATGTCGGCATTGTCCGGATGCAGCAGGATACCGAGGATGTACAGGATCTCCTCGGCCGTGCCGGCGCCGCCGGGGAAGACGATGATGCCGTGACCCGTGCGCACGAAGGCCTCCAGGCGCTTCTCGATGTCCGGCATGATCACCAGGTCGTTGACGATGGGGTTGGGCGACTCGGCGGCGATGATGCCCGGCTCCGTGATGCCCAGGTAGCGTCCGTTCATGAAGCGCTGCTTGGCATGGCCGATGGTAGCGCCCTTCATCGGACCCTTCATCGCGCCTGGGCCGCAGCCGGTGCAGATGTCCAGGCCGCGCAGGCCGAGCTGGTAGCCCACTTCCTTCGAATAATTGTATTCGGCGCGGTTGATCGAGTGACCGCCCCAGCACACGACCAGGTTCGGGTTGATCTGCGGGCGCAGGATATTGGCGTTGCGCAGGATATGGAAGACGGCGTCCGTGATGCCTTCCGTCGTCGACAGGTCGAACTTCGGATTGTCCGTGACTTCGTTGCTGACGAAAACGATGTCGCGCAGCACGGCGAACAGGTGTTCGTGGATACCCTTGATCATCTTGCCGTCGACAAAGGCGATGGCCGGCGCGCCGCGGATCTCCAGCTTGATGCCCCGTTCGCGCTGGATGATATTGATCTCGAACGACTGGTAGCGCTCCAACAACTCCTTGCCATCGTCGATGGTGCTGCCGCAGTTCAGGACGGCCAGCGCGCAGTTGCGGAACATCGTGTACAGCCCGCCCTTGCCCGAATCGAGCAGCTTGTTTACTTCTGCCTTGGACAAGACTTCAAGTTTGCCCTCCGGTGAAATCAGTGTATCGACAAAGCCTTGTTCCATGGTGCCTGCATCCTTATTCAGTTTTGCCCTGGTTCGCACCCGCGCTTGCGCAAGGCAGGCCGGGCTGCGAACCGTCAATATACGACATCGCGCCTGGCTCCGGCGGCAAACCTCGTGCCGTGCCGCTTGCAATCTTTCCAAATATACTACATTGCTGCAACGCACCACCTGAATTCATCGACATTTCCGATGGGTACATTACAATGGCGACTTTTTTTCAGGAGGTTCCGCATGAGCGGTGCTACCAAACCGGCGAAAGAAGCGGCGATCCCGGAATTTCGCCAGATCATGGGACATCCCAGCCCACTCTGGATGTTGTTCATGACGGAATTCTGGGAACGCTTTGCGTTCTACGGAATTCGCTGGGCCCTCGTGCTCTACATCGTTGCGCAGTTCCACGGCGGTGCCTCCTCGGGCGAAGCCGACGCCAACCTGACCTACGGTTCCTACCTGGCCCTCGTGTATGCGGCGGCCCTGTTCGGCGGCTATATCGCCGACCGCGTGCTGGGCTACCAGCGCTCCATCCTGATCGGCGCCACCTTCATGGCCGCCGGCCTGTTCATGATCGCCTACCCGGACCCCACCGTCTTCAAGCTGGGCCTGGCCACGATCATCACCGGTAACGGCCTGTTCAAACCGAATATCTCCACCATGGTTGGCAAGCTGTACTCGGCTGCCGACTCGCGGCGCGACAGCGGCTTCACCATCTTCTACATGGGCATCAACGGCGGCGCCTTCATCGCACCGATCCTGACCCAATACCTGGCGCAGTACGTGTTCAACACGGGCGACACACCGGCTTACAAGGTGGTGTTCATCGCCTCCGGCGTCGGCATGCTGATCAGCCTCGTATGGTTCTTCATCGGCCGCCGGGGCCTGAAGGGCATCGGCTACCCCGAACCGCAGGAACAGGGCATGGCGCGCGTGCTGTACGTGGTGCTTGGCTGCCTCGTCACGATCCCCGCCGTGTTCGCGCTGCTGGCCGTCGGTGCCCAGCAACTGCAGGTCGTGCTGACGGTGCTGTTCATCCTGCTGGCCATCATGCTGATCGTCGAAGGCTTCCGCAACGGCCCCGTCGCGCGCGACAAGGTGTTCGCGATGCTGATCATCTTCTTCTTCAATATCCTGTTCTGGATGTTCTTCGAACAGGCCGGCAGCTCGTTCACCTTCCTGGCCGAGAACATCGTCAACCGCGATTTCGGCGGCTGGATCTTCCCGACCGCCTGGTTCCAGAGCGTGAACTCGATCGCCATCATCACCTGCGCGCCGATCATCGCCGCCACGTGGATCTTCCTGGCCCGACGCAACAGCGATCCGTCGATTCCGCGCAAGTTCGGCCTGGGCCTGATCTTCAACGGCGTCGCCTTCGCGCTGCTGGTGTTCGCGCTGCAGACCCTGGTCGTGGACGGCAAGATCCCGTTCTGGACCCTGTTCATGGTCTACGTGATCCAGTCCGTCGGTGAGCTGTGCCTGTCGCCGATCGGCCTGTCGATGGTGACGAAACTGGCCCCGACCCGCCTGGTCGGCCTGGGCATGGGCGGCTGGTTCCTGTCCACCGGCATCGGCAACAACCTGTCCGGCATCTTCGCCTCGCACGTCAGCGGCGAATCGGGCATGTCGGTGGCTTCCGCGCTGTCGGGCTACACCTTCGGCTTCTGGTCGCTGGTGGGCGGCGGCGTCGTGCTGTTCCTGGTCGCCCCGCTGATCCAGAAGCTGATGCACGGCGTGAAGTAACGGGCTTGCGCCCAAAAGAGAAGGCGGCCGATTGGCCGCCTTTTTTTACGCCTGCACCACCGGATGCGCATCCAGCCAGGCCTGCAGCGCCGGCACCGCGCCAGGCCCCAGGTGCAGCCCCAGCTTGGAGCGCCGCCACAGGATATCCTCGGCCGTCACGGCCCATTCGTGCCGGCGCAGGTAATCCACTTCCGCCTCGAACAGGCCAGGCAGGATCTGTTCGCCCATGGCCGCCACGTCGGTCCGGCCGCGCAGCAAGGTGTGGATGCGGGTGCCGTAGGCGCGGGCGTAGCGCTTTACCAGCGCCGCATCGAGGAAGGCATAGTGCACCTGCAGGCTGGCGCTCCACTGGTCGAACTCCAGCACGGAACGGTTCTGCGGCACGGCGCCGAACAGATCGCCGCCTGGCAGGCAGGCGCGCTCGGTCCAGGCAGGCGCTGGACGGCCCAGTTGCCGGCACAGCATATCGACTGCTTCCTCGGCCAGCCGGCGGTAGGTGGTCAGCTTGCCACCGAAGACGGACAGCAGCGGCGCGCCGCCGTCGGCGTCGAGCGCCAGCCGGTAGTCGCGCGTGACGGCCTTGGCATCGTGGGAAGCGTCTTCCAGCAGCGGGCGCACGCCGGCATAGCTCCACACCACGTCCTGCGGGCGCACCGGCTCGCGCAGGCAGGCGCTGGCCGCGTCGCACAGGTAGGCGATTTCGCGCTCGTCGATGGCGACCTTGCCCGGGTCGCCCGTGTACTCCACGTCGGTGGTGCCGATCAAGGTGAAGTCGCGCTCGTAGGGAATGACGAAGACGATGCGGCCGTCCGCGTTCTGGAACAGGTAGGCGTTGTCGTGTTCGAACAGCCGTGACACGACGATATGGCTGCCCTTGACGAGGCGCAGCCGGTCGGGCTGGGGGTGCCCCAGCGCGCCGGCCAGCAGTGCCGCCGTCCACGGTCCGGCCGCATTGACGACGGCGCGCGCCGTGATCTGCTTTTCCTTGCCGTCGGGTTTGCGCAGGGTCACGTGCCACATGCCGTTTTCCCGCCGCGCCGCCGTGCAGCGGGTACGGGTCAGGATGCAGGCGCCCTTCTGGGCCGCGTCCATCGCATTGAGCACCACCAGGCGGGCATCGTCGACCCAGCCGTCGGAATACACGAAGGCCTGCGTGAAGCGTGGCTGCAGGGGCCGCCCCGCCGGATGGCAGGACAGGCGCACGCCCTGCGAGCCGGGCAGGAGCTCGCGCCGCGCCAACCGGTCGTACAGGAACAGGCCCGCGCGCACCAGCAGCGCCGCGCGCTGGCCGGGGCCATGCGGCATCACGAAGCGCATCGGCCACATGATGTGGGGTGCGGCCCGCAGCAGCACTTCGCGCTCCGCCAGGGCCTTTCTCACCAGGCCGAATTGGAAGTATTCCAGGTAGCGCAGGCCGCCATGAATCAGCTTGGTGGAGGCGGACGAGGTATGCGCGGCGAGGTCGTCCTGCTCGCACAGGGCCACGCACAGGCCACGCCCGGCGGCGTCGCGCGCGATGCCGGCGCCGTTGATGCCGCCACCGATCACCAGCACGTCGCAGTCGACATCCTGCCCGCGCCGGCCGGCGCACGACGAAGCGGCGGCCGGCGCCATGCCCGTCGCCTCTTCGGAACCCTTGCCGTCCAACTCCCGCGCCCCTGCCATCCCCAACCCCTGGCTAAATAATTTCTATCAAGATACGACAATTCTCCGTGCTTGCGCAAGGGCGTGCGCCGGACCGGCCCGGGGCGTGGTCTATAATGGCCCGGTTTTGCAACCCTGGGAACCCATGTTTTGAAGACCTCCGCTTCCTGGCTCAACCGCCGCAATGCCCTGCGTGCCCTGATCGCCGTCGGCGTGGGCGGCCTGCTGGCCGCGCTCGCGCTGCTGGCCTACCTGTTCCTGATCGTCAAGCCGCGCCTGCCGTCACTGGAAGCCGTCACCGACTACAAGCCCAAGATCCCCCTGCGCATCTACACGGCCGACAATGTGCTGATCGGCGAATTCGGCGAGGAACACCGCGACTTCGTGCCGATCGCGCAGATTCCGGACATGATGAAAAAAACCGTGCTGGCCATCGAGGATACCCGTTTCTACGAACACGGCGGCATCGACTGGATCCGTGCGCTGGGCGCGATGAAGGCCAACCTGGCCGGCGGCTTCCGCCAGGGCGGCTCGACGATCTCGATGCAGGTGGCGCGCAACTTCTTCCTGACGCGCGAGAAGGTCCTGTCGCGCAAGCTCAATGAAGTCATGCTGACGTATAAGATCGAGGACGCGCTGACGAAGGACCAGATCCTGGAGCTGTACATGAACCAGATCTACCTGGGCCAGCGCTCCTACGGCTTCGCCGGCGCCGCCCAGGTCTACTTCGGCAAGTCCTTGAAGGAATTGTCGATCGCCGAGATGGCGATGCTGGCCGGCCTGCCTAAAAACCCAGCCCGCCACAACCCGGTGGTGAACTTCAAGCGCGCCAAGGCGCGCCAGGAGGTGGTGCTGCGCCGCCTGCTGGACCTGGACGACATCACGCAGGAACAGTACGACAAGGCCAAGGCCGAAACCATCAAGGTCAATCACAAGGGCCAGGAATTCGACACCCACGCGGAATACGTGGCCGAACTGGCGCGCCAGGCGGCTTTCGCCGAATTCGCCGAGGAAGCCTACACGCGCGGCATCGTGGTGCGCACCACCATCCTCAGCGCGGACCAGAATGCCGCCTATGAATCGGTGCGCCGCAACGTCATCGCCTACGACCAGCGCCACGGCTACCGGGGACCGGAGGCCTTCATCGCCTTGCCGGACGACGAGGCGGAACGGGATGAAGCCATCGACGAGGCACTGGGCCAGCGTCCGTCCAGCGACGGCCTGATCGCCGCCGTCGTGCTGAACGCGTCCAGCAAGGAAGTGCAAGCCGAGACGGCCGACGGCGAGGATATCGTCATCAAGGGCGACGGCCTGAAGCTCGCCGTGGGTGCCTTGTCCAGCAAGGCGAAGGAATCGATCCGCCTGCGTCCGGGCGCCGTCATCCGCGTCGCCCGCAGCGGCAAGGAAGACAGCAAACGCTGGTCCATCACCCAGGTGCCGAAGGTGGCCGCGGCCTTCGTGTCGATCGACGCCAACACGGGCGCATATCACGCCATGGTGGGCGGCTTCGACTACAACCTGCAGAAGTTCAACCACGTGACGCAGGCGTGGCGCCAGCCCGGCTCGTCGATCAAGCCCTTCGTCTATTCGGCCGCCGTGGAAAAGGGTTTCGGCCCCTCCTCCCTGATCAACGACGTGCCGATCGAGCTGCCCGGCGGCGCCAACGGCGAGCCATGGCGCCCGCAGAACGACGACTTCAAGTTCGACGGCCCCATCACGATGCGCGAATCGCTGTCGAAATCGAAGAACGTGCCGTCGGTACGCATCCTGCGCGCCGTGTCGGTGCCGTATGCGCACGAATACCTGGGCCGCTTCGGCTTTGACCTGGCGCGCCATCCGCAGAACCTCACGATGGCCCTGGGCACGGGCGCCGTCACGCCGCAGCAGCTGGCCGGCGCCTACTCGGTGTTCGCCAACGGCGGCTACCGCGTGCAGCCTTACCTGATCGAGCGCATCGAGGATGCCGCAGGCAAGGTGCTGAAGGCGTCGCCCGCGCCGGCGCGGCTGGACGAAAGCCAGCGCGTGCTGGACGGGCGCAATGCCTTCATCGTCGACAGCATGCTGCGCGACGTGGCCAGGAGCGGCACCGGGGCCTCGGCCTGGCAGCGCATCGGCCGCACCGACATCGCCGGCAAGACCGGCACCACCACCGACGCCGTCGACGGCTGGTTCGGCGGCTACGGCGGCGGCATCGTCGCGGTGGCGTGGATGGGCTACGACGATCCGAAATCGCTGGGCAGCCGCGAATTCGGCTCCTCGCTGGCCCTGCCGATCTGGATCGACTACATGAAAGTGGCGCTGGTCAAGCGCCCCGTGGTGGAACGGGCCGTGCCGGAAGGCGTGGTCCAGGTGAACGGCGACTGGGTCTTCGAGGAATATGCCAACGATCCGACCGTGGCCGGCATCGACCTGGGCGAGACCGTGCCGGGTGACGTGGCCGTCGATGGCGCCCTGCCCGTGCCGGGCGCTCCGGCCGCCCCGATCGTCCCGGTGACGCCAGGCGCGCCCGCGTCGAATATCGTGCCGGTACCGCCGTCGTCACCGGCCGCGCCGGCATTCCCGCCGCCACCGGGCGACTAGCGTCATCATGGCCGACTGGAAGCCGCTGTCGCCGCCGCAAGTACACCGCCTGCCGATGGGGGTGGCCTTCGGCCGCAGCGTGACGGGACCGGTACGGCAGTCGAACCAGGACAACCTGTTCATCTCGCCGGAACTGAACCTCGTCGTCGTGGCCGACGGCATGGGCGGCCACGCCGCCGGCGACGTCGCCAGCGCCTCGGCCATCGAACTGCTGTGCAGCCAACTGGCGGCGGCGCCCGATCCCGATGCCACCTGGCCCGGCGCGGCGGTACCGGCCCTGCGCACCTTGCGGCAAGCCGTGGCCTTCGCCAACGACACGCTGTACCGCCGCAACGCGGCCCTCGGCCACGCCGAGGGTACGGGCATGGGCACGACCTTGACGGGCATGTGGCAGCCGGCGCGGCATGCAGCCAGCTTGGTCTTCCACGTCGGCGACAGCCGCCTGTACTGCTATCGGGCCGGCGTGCTGACGCAGCTGACGCACGACCAGACCTTGTACCAGCAGGCCGTCGACCTGGACCTGCCGGAGCCGCTACCACCGCGCAACCTGCTGCTGCAGGCAGTCGGCCCCGGCGCCACCGTCGAGCCGGAAGTGCTGGCGCACGCCACCTGCCCGGGCGACGTCTACCTGCTGTGCAGCGATGGCCTGCATGGCGACTCGTCCGATGCCGATATCGCCGCCATCCTGGCCAGCGCCACGCCCGGCACGCTCGACGCCTGCTGCGACGCCCTGCTCGCGCTGGCCGAACGGGATGGCAGCAGGGACAATATCACCGCCCTGCTGTTGTACTGCGGCTGAAAGCGGCCACCACGGCTTGCAATCGTCGCGTCTGGCCGCTATCGTGAAGCTATCGCCACGCTATGCGGAGGTCGCATGTCGCCGCTGTCATTTTCTCTCTGGCTGCGCTGCCTTGCGCGGGCGATCCTCGCGTCGGCGTTGCTGGCCGGCTGCGCCAGCGCGCCCTACCGGCCCTACGTCACCGCCGGTTCGGAAGGTGCCGACTGCCCGGGTGCCAGTCCCGGCAAGCCGGCTGCGTTGACGACCCCGGAAATCGGCACCTCGCCCGACGGGACCTACACCCTGCACTTCCTCGAGTTCGACGACCAGGGCTGGCCCTATCCCGACCGGGCCGGCAAGGCCAACCCTGGCCACAAGATCGACTGCGCCATCGGCGACCTGGTCCAGCGGTTGAAGCACTACAAGGTCATGACCTTCGTCTACGTGCATGGCTGGCACCACTCCGCCGCCGAACACGATGAGGATGTGGCGAAGTTTCGCCAACTGCTGGGCAGGCAGGCCTTGCGCTGGGGTGGCGAGCGCCAGGTGGTGGGCTACTACATCGGCTGGGATGGCGAGACCTTCGACGTGCCGGGATTGAAGCACGCCACGTTCTGGACGCGCAAGAATGCCGCGCACAAGGTGGCCGAAGGCAGCGTGCGGGAGTTCTTCGCGCGCATCAAGGCGGTGCGCGACCACGCCAACCGCCCCCGTCTCGCGTCGGTCACCGACTGGCATCACCAGTGCCGCTACCGGGGCGAGTATCTCGGCCCGGACTGCCCGCTGCGTACCGTGATGATCGGCCACAGTTTCGGCGCCTGGATCCTGTTTGCCTCGACTTCGCCGTTTGTCATGGAAACGCTGGCCGGCGGCAGCGATGTCATCGACGACGAGCCTTTGGAAACGGCGCGCGAACGCGGCATCGCCGATCTGATCCTGCTGCTCAACCCCGCCTTCGAGGCGACCCGCTACGACCCGCTCTTCAATGCCGCGCGGCGCTACCGCAACCCGCGCTACCAGCCGCCGCTGCTGGTGTCGATCACGTCGACCGCCGACTGGGCCACCGGCATGGCCTTCCCGGCCGCGCGGGTGATCAATTCGATCCTGCAGTACCCGGCCAAATCGACCTTGGAAGCGCGGGCCATGAAGCGCACGCACGGCCACATGGGGGAATACCTGAGCCACGAACTGACCCTGGCCGCGCCGTGGCCGCGCGAGCAAATAGAAGCCGGCAAGTGCCCCGCCAGACAGGCCTTGCCCTACCAGAGCAGCGCGGGCGACCTGCGCGACGAATTCATCAAGGCCATGCGCGACGAAGTGGCGCCGCAACGCACGCACATGCCGATGCGGACCTTCTGTGGCGACCTGCACCTGGTCGGCCTGCCCAATCCGGCTGTTGGACCGCTGAGTATCGTGTGGAACATCCGCACCCATGCCGACATCATTCCCAACCATGACCGAATCCATGAGCCGGTCCTGGAATACTTCCTGTCGCAGCTGTACGAGGACATCCGCGAAATTCCCCGGTTCGAACTGAAGCGCTGACCCGGCCGGGCGGGCGACGTGCCAGGATCGCTTCGACTATAATTGCGCCACCGCGCCCCCTGCGGCGCCCGTCTACCGCCTTCGTCTGCCGCTTCGCCTGCATGCCTTTCGACCTGAAAAAAGCCCTACCCAAGCCCGGTAACCGGTTCGTGCTGCCGTCCCTTTACGGTTCGTCCGATGCGTGGGCGCTGGCCCAGGCCGCGCAGGAGTTGACGGCGCGGGGCCAGATGCTGGCCGTGATCGTGGCCCAGGCCAGCGACGGCCAGCGCCTGCTCGACGAAATCGCCTGGTTCGCGCCCAAACTGCGCTGTCACCTGCTGCCGGATTGGGAAACGCTGCCGTACGACGCGTTTTCGCCGCACCAGGACCTGGTGTCCGAGCGCCTGGCAACCTTGCATGAAATCCGCAGCGGCCAGTGCGACGTGATGATCGTGCCGGCCACCACGGCGCTGGTGCGCATGGCGCCCCCGTCGTTCCTGGCGGCCTACACCTTCTTCTTCAAGCAGGGCGAGTCGCTCGACGAGGCGGCGCTGAAGGCGCAGCTGACCTTGGCCGGCTACAGCCACGTGACGCAGGTGATGTCGCCGGGCGAGTATTCCGTGCGCGGTGGCCTGATCGACCTGTTCCCGATGGGCTCCGCGCTGCCGTACCGGCTCGACCTGTTCGGCGATACCATCGAAACCATCCGCACCTTCGACGCCGATACCCAGCGTTCGCTGTACCCGGTGCGCGAAGTGCGCCTGCTGCCGGGCCGCGAATTCCCGATGGACGAAGCGGCCCGCACCACCTTCCGCAGCCGCTGGCGCGAGACCTTCGAGGGCGATCCGTCGCGCGCGGTGGTCTACAAGGACATCAGCAGCGGCATCGCCTCGGCCGGTATCGAGTACTACCTGCCGCTGTTCTTCGAAGAAACGGCCACGCTGTTCGACTACCTGCCCGAGGGCGCGGCCCTGGCCATGCTGGGCGATATCGAAGGGGCGATCCGCCGCTTCTGGTCCGATACCGAGTCGCGCTACAAATTCCTGAAGGCCGACCGCGAACGGCCGCTGCTGCCGCCCGAATCGATCTTCCTGCGCGACGAAGCCTTCTTCACGTGCGCCAAGCTGCACGCGCGGGTAGCCGTCAGCCGCGACCTCGATGGCGCGCCGTCCGAACTGTCCGCGCCGATCCCGAACATCGCCGTCAACCGCCACCTGGACGATCCGCTGACGAACCTGCGCGCCTACCTGATGCAGCCGGGCCGGCGCGTGATGATCTGTGCCGATTCGAACGGCCGGCGCGAAACCTTGCAGCAGTACTTCGGCGAATTCGGCCTGCAACCGGCGCTGGTGGAGGGCTACGAAGGTTTCCTGGCCTCGAATGCGCCGCTGGCGCTCGGCGTGGCGCCGCTGCAGGCGGGCTTCGAGCTGCTGGCCGGGCCGCCGCTGGTGTTCATCACCGAGACGGAGCTGTATGCCGGCACGGGCCGGCGCGTGGGCAAGAAGAAGCAGGAAGCCGTCACGCAGGTCGAGTCGATGGTGCGCGACCTGTCCGAGCTGAAGATCGGCGACCCCATCGTCCACATCAACCACGGCATCGGGCGCTACATGGGCCTGACCAGCATGGACCTGGGCGAAGGTGAGACCGAGTTCCTGCACCTGGAGTATGCCAAGGACACCAAGCTGTACGTGCCGGTCTCGCAGCTGCACGTGATCTCGCGCTATTCGGGCGGCGCGCCGGAAGACGCGCCGCTGCATTCGCTGGGCTCGGGGCAATGGGAAAAGGCCAAGAAGAAGGCCGCGGAGCAGGTGCGCGACACGGCCGCCGAGCTGCTCAACCTGTATGCCCGCCGCGCCGCGCGCCAGGGCCACGCCTTCGAATACTCGTCGCACGACTACGAGCGCTTCGCCGAAAGCTTCGGCTTCGAGGAAACGCCCGACCAGGCCGAAGCCATCAGCAACGTGATCCGCGACATGACGTCGGGTAAGCCGATGGACCGCCTCGTGTGCGGCGACGTCGGCTTCGGCAAGACCGAGGTGGCCCTGCGCGCCGCCTTCATCGCCGTCATGGGCGGCAAGCAGGTCGCCATCCTGGCCCCGACCACCTTGCTGGCCGAGCAGCATGCCCAGACCTTTGCCGACCGCTTCGCCGACTGGCCCGTGCGCATCGCCGAGATGTCGCGCTTCCGCACCGGGAAAGAAATCAACGCGGCCATCAAGGGCATGGCGGACGGCACCCTCGACATCGTCATCGGTACCCACAAGCTGCTGTCGGAGGACGTCAAGTTCACCCGGCTGGGCCTGGTCATCATCGACGAGGAGCATCGCTTCGGGGTGCGCCAGAAGGAGGCCTTGAAGTCCTTGCGGGCCGAGGTGGACGTGCTGACCCTGACGGCCACGCCGATCCCCCGCACCCTGGGCATGGCCCTGGAAGGCCTGCGCGACTTCTCCGTCATCGCCACGGCGCCGCAGAAGCGCCTGGCCATCAAGACCTTCGTGCGCAGCGAAGGCGAATCGATCATCCGCGAGGCCGTGCTGCGCGAACTGAAACGGGGCGGCCAGGTGTACTTCCTGCACAACGAGGTCGATACCATCCAGAACCGCATGGCCCAGCTGACGGCGCTGCTGCCGGAAGCGCGCATCGCCGTGGCGCACGGCCAGATGCACGAGCGCGACCTGGAAAAAGTGATGCGCGACTTCGTCGCCCAGCGCTACAACATCCTGTTGTGCACGACGATCATCGAGACGGGCATCGACGTGCCGACGGCGAACACCATCATCATGCACCGTGCCGACAAGTTCGGCCTGGCCCAGCTGCACCAGCTGCGCGGCCGGGTCGGCCGTTCGCACCACCAGGCCTATGCCTACCTCCTGGTCACGGACGTGCAGACCTTGACGAAGCAGGCGCAGCGCCGGCTCGACGCGATCCAGCAGATGGAAGAACTGGGCAGCGGCTTCTACCTGGCCATGCACGACCTGGAAATCCGCGGCGCCGGCGAGGTGCTGGGCGAAAGCCAGTCCGGCGAAATGCTGGAAGTGGGCTTCCAGCTCTATACGGACATGCTCAACGAGGCCGTGCGCGCGCTGAAGGCCGGCAAGGAGCCGGACCTGGCCGCGCCGCTGGCGACGACGACGGAAATCAACCTGCACGTGCCTGCCCTGCTGCCGGCCGACTTCTGCGGCGACGTGCACGAGCGGCTGTCGATCTACAAGCGCCTGGCCAACTGCTCGACGCAGGAAGCGGTCGACGGCTTGCAGGAGGAACTGATCGACCGCTTCGGCAAACTGCCGGAGCCGGCCAAGGCGCTGGTGGAAACCCACCGGCTGCGAATTGCCGCAAAGACGGTGGGAATTGTTAAAATCGATGCCCATGGCGAAGCAGCGAACCTGCAGTTCATGCCGAAACCGCCCATCGACCCGATGCGCATCATCACCCTGATCCAGAAGAACCGGCATATCAAGCTCAATGGACAGGACAAACTGAAGATCACCGCCAGCATGCCGGACCTGCCGTCCCGCGTGGCGCAGATCAAAACCGCGATCAAACAACTGCTGCCCTGATGAACAACGCCAAAGATTTCACGATGAACCTGGTCCTGCAGGGCCTGGACGACTGCATGCCGCGCCTGGAGCGCATTGCCGCGCTGACGGCGCCGCAAGGCGTGACCCGTATTTCCAGCACGGCCCTGCGCTGCGAAGGCATCGCCTTTTCGCCCGCGCTGCGCCAGACCATCGAGGTGGCGGCCCACGCCGCCCAACTGGACGCCACCTACATGATGGGCATCCGGCACCTGAACGAGTTCCGCCTGGTGGCGATGGACATGGATTCGACCCTGATCACGATCGAGTGCATCGACGAAATCGCCGACATGCAGGGCCTGAAGCCCCAGGTCGCCGCCATCACGGAAGCGGCCATGCGCGGCGAACTCGATTTCGCCGAAAGCCTGCGCCGCCGCGTGGCGCTGCTCGAAGGCCTGGATGCTTCCGCCTTGGCGCGCGTGTATGACGAGCGCTTGCGCCTGTCGCCGGGCGCCGAACGGATGTTGGCGGCCGTGCAGGCCGCCGGGCTGAAGACCCTGCTGGTGTCGGGCGGCTTCACCTACTTCACCGACCGCCTGAAGACCCGCCTGGGGCTGGACTATACGCTGGCCAACCAGCTGGAAATCGTCGACGGCAAGCTGACCGGCAAGGTGCTGGGCGATATCGTCGACGCCGAAGGCAAGCGTGCCGCGGTCGAACACGTCTGCGCCGGCCTGGGTATTTCGCCATCCGAAGCCATCGTCATGGGCGATGGCGCCAACGATTTGAAGATGATGTCCATCGCCGGCATGTCGGTGGCGTTCCGGGCCAAGCCGGTGGTGCGCGAACAGGCCACCGTCGCGCTCAATTTCGTCGGGCTCGATGGCATCCTGAACCTGCTGAGTTGATTGTCCGGAGGTACCGGTTGCGCCGGCCGCCGGCGCGCCGTTGTTTTCATGGCACCGCATGTTGACGCCCGTGCCCCGCCCTGTCATTCTTTTCTTCACGCAGCCACGCGCCTCCTGCGCCGTCACGTAACTGGTAACCGTCACCGCGGCGCACGACACCTTCCTGGGGGCGACATGTGGCGTATCCGAAAACTGCGCAAGGCACTCGCGCAAAGCAGCCTCCCGCAGCGTGACATCGTGATTACCGCCATCGATCAAAGCCTGGCGGACAGTACGCGGCACAACCGCCTTGCCGATACCGAGGCCCTGCTGCATTTCGGCTCTTATCGAACGGGCCGGCTTACAAAGGACGGTGTGCGCACTTTCCGAACGTATATACGTGCCGCCTTGTTTTTGCTCGACTATGCGTCCCAGCCACGCCAGGCCCACTCGGCAACCGAGCTGAAAGACCTGGCCGTCAGTGACAAGCACTTCGACGATCTTGATTGGGCACTGTCGAAATTCGAAAAGCATGTACGCATCGCCAGTGCCTTGCACAATGAGCCGACGTCGATCCCGGAACTCAAGGCGATCGCGGACGCCGTCGTCCTGGATGAACTGGATGTAAGAAAGCAGGTCAACCACGCCGCGCAGGTCGGGCAAGAGGCCATCGGCAAGGCATTGGCGGCCCTGCAGGGTGGCGCGCCTGGAGCGCTGGCCGTTGCCAGGCTGTGGTTCGGTCAGGACTTCAATACTGCCGCACTCCAGAAGAATCTGGAAAAGCTGTGCCATCACCGCTGGAGCAAACCTGTCGAAATCAAATGGACGCCCGATAAGGTCTGGGGGCAAGCCACCCCCGGCCAGGAAGCAGTCATGTATCTGGGGCGTAAGTTCTTCGATAAAAATAAAACCATTCGGGCCCACGCTTACGGTGCACAGCATGCCTACTCCGCGCAGCAAAAGGCGGATGTTGTGCGGGAGTTCGCCACTCTCCGGGCGATGGATGACCTGGCCGACTACCTGGACACCGTAGAAAAATGGGTATCGGACCCCAGCGAAGCAGCACAGACCCTCGGGTCCATCGTGTCCGCGAACGCACCCATATTCTGGAATACCGGGCGATTTTTCGACGATCTGGCCAAACATGGAATCGGTCGAGCCACGCCAGCTCACGTTGTCAAAGCCAGCGTCGACCGGATCATCGGCGCCGTCAATAACGAACGCGCAGCATATGTGCAGCGAGTCGCGGCGATGAGCGATCAAATTGCCGGCCAGACCACCGCGTTCGGCACCTATGTCCATGAGTTGACGCATATGGTGTTGAAAACCCAAGATATCGAAGGCAAGCAGATTGACCTGCAAGCAAAGAACATCTACGGACCGATGCTGTGCCAGATACTGGCTGAAAAGGACCCCGCTCTCGCGCTGTGCAATGCCGACAATTACCGTTTGTTTGTCGAGCAGTTCGTCTACGAGGATGTCCCCGCTTCGTCGTCGGCCTCGTCGTCGTCTTCGTCGTCTTCGTCCTCGTCGACCTCTTCGGCATCCGCCATGCCGAAGTCGATGCTCGTCCCGCTAAAGCAGAGCTGAGGGCGGGCCGGCCCCCTCCCCACTCACCGCACCACTCACTGCACCACGCCCAGGCTGCGCAGCCGCGCGATCTCCTCAAGCGTCATGCCCAGCCGCGCCAGCACGGCATCCGTGTGCTCGCCCAGCGTCGGCCCTTGCCAGCGCACGGCGCCGGGCGTCTCCGACAGCTTCGGCACGATGCCCGGCATCTTGACCTTGACCCCGTCCGGCAGCTCGCTCTGCAGGATCATGTCGCGCGCCTGGTAGTGCGGGTCGGCGACGATGTCGGCGACGGAGTAGATGCGGCCGGCCGGCACGTCGGCCGCCTGCAGCGCCGCCAGCACGTCCTCGATCGGGTGGCGCGTCGTCCAGCCGGCGATGGCCCCGTCGATCAAGGCCGCCTGCGCGGCGCGGCCGTCGTTCTGCGCAAAGCGCGGGTCGTCGGCCAGGTCGGGGCGCCCGATCACGGCCATCAGCCGCTTGTAGATCGGATTGCTGTTGCCGGCGATGACGACATAGGCGCCGTCCCTGGTGGGATAGGTGTTCGACGGCGCGATACCGGGCAGCGCGCCGCCGCTGCGTTCGCGCACATGGCCCAGCAAATCATATTCGGGCACCAGGCTTTCCATCAGGTTGAACACGCTTTCGACCAGCGACACATCGACCACCTGGCCGTCGCCCTGCCCCGTCTTCACGCGCAGCACGGCCATCAGCGCACCCATCACGGCGTGCAGCGACGCCAGCGAGTCGCCCAGGCTTACACCGACGCGGGCCGGCACCCCGCCCGCCTCGCCCGTGGTGTGACGGATGCCGCCCATGGCCTCGCCGATGGCGCCGAAGCCCGGACGGTCCTTGTAGGGGCCTGTCTGGCCGTAGCCGGAAATGCGCACCAGGGTCAGTTTAGGGTTCAGCGCATGCAGCACGTCCCAGCCCAGGCCCAGCTTTTCCAGCGCGCCCGGTTTCAGGTTTTCGATCAGCACGTCGGCATCCTCGGCCAGGCGCTTGACGATGGCGATGGCCTCGGGCGACTTCAGGTCCAGCGAGATCGATTGCTTGTTGCGCGACTGTAGATACCACCACAGCGACGTCCCGTTGTGCAGCTTGCGCCATTTGCGCAGCGGGTCGCCATCGCCGGGTGCCTCGACCTTGACCACCTCCGCGCCGAATTCGGCCATCAGCCGCGCCGCGAATGGCGCCGCGATCAATGCGCCGATTTCAATCACCTTGATGCCTGCCAGCGGTCCGCTCATGCCGTCTCCCTTGGTTTTGGAGTCACAGCATAGCGGACCCGGTGCCGGGCGGGCAAGGGCCGGCGCGAGGACCCGCTCAGCCCAGCAGTTGCGGATTGCGCTGCCAGACGGCGAAAGTCAGCGCGCTGGCAAACGATACCCAGGCCAGGTAAGGCAGCAGCATCACGCCGGCCAGGCGCCGTGCGCGCCAGAACGTGACGACCGTGGCGAGCACCAGCAGCCACAGGACGAGGACCTCGTAGAATGCGGCCGCGCCCAGGTGCCAGCCGAAGAAGAGCCAGCTCCACAGCGCGTTCGCGGCCAGCTGCACCAGGTACAAGGTCAAGGTGCGCGGCGCGGTCGAGAAGCCCCGCACCTTCCATACGAGCCAGGCGGCGATGGCCATCATCAGGTACAGCACCGTCCACACGGGGCCGAACACGCCGGCCGGCGGCGCCCAGTCGGGCTTCACGAGGGCGGCGTAGAAGCCGGGGGCGTCGCGCGAGGCCCAGGCGCCCAGGGCGGCGGCGACGAAGGTGACCAGCAGCCAGGCGCCCAGGCTCTTGACATTGGTGGCGAGTCGATTGGTATTCATGTGCTGGGGATCGGTTCGAAACCGATGGGTTGAAAACCCGACTGTAGCAGCGCAGGCGGCGCCGCGTCGCACACGCATTGCCTATAATGCGGCAATGATCCGTCCGAACCGCCTGACAATACTCACACTGCTGCTGTCGATGATGACCGCCACCGCCAATGCCGTGCCAGCGCCGGGCGACCCCGTCGCCGGTGCCGCCGCATTCAGGAAGTGCGCCTCCTGCCACCAGGTTGGCCCGTCGGCCCGTGCCGTGTTCGGGCCGGACCTGAACGGCGTGGTAGGCCGGCGCGCCGGCACCTCGGCGGGCTATGCGTATTCCCCGGCGCTGAAGCAGTCCGGCATCGTGTGGAACGACGCGACCCTGGCGCGCTTCCTGCGCGATCCGGACGACATGGTGCCTGGCACGAAGATGCGCTTCTGGGGCATCGGCGACGAGCGCCAGATCGCCAACCTGCTGGCTTACCTGCGCCAGTATCCGTCACTGCCACCGCCGAGATAAGGAGTTCGCCATGTCCACCACCATCACGCACCGCCGCACCCGCATCGTCACCCTGGACCAGGGCGAGGACATCCTGGCCGTGTGCCTGGCCGACGATATCGCCATCCGCCCAGACGCGGACGGCTGGTCGGTCTGGTTCGTCGGCGAGGAAGGTGCGCTCGACGGCTACGAGGAGCCGTATCCTTCGCAGCAGGAAGCCCTGTGGGCCGCCAAGGCGGCGGCCGAGTTCTCATCCAGCGGCGGCTGAACGGCGCGAGCCCCACGGAAGTTGCATGGGGTGCGCGAGTCTTGGCAAAATCGCTATACTATATGCCTACTTTGACTCGGGAGTGCATATGGCTCAGGAACTTGTATTCGACGCGCGGACCGACTCCGCGAAGAACTGGGCATGGTGGCTGTACGTGGCCCACGCCGCCAGCTTCCTGCTGTCGCTCGGGCTGTTTTCCTTCATCCCGCTGATCATCAATTACGTGAAGCGGCCGGAAACGGACGGCACTTTCGTGCACAGCCACCACAGCTGGCAGATCCGCTCGTTCTGGTGGTATGCGATCTGGATGATCGTCGGCGGCGCCCTGTTCATCACCCTGATCGGCATTCCTCTGGCGTACGTCGTCTGGTGCGGCGCCTGGCTCTGGAAGGCATACCGCCTGATCCGGGGCTTCGTTGCCCTCAGCAGTAACGAGCCGGTGGGCTATTCGCGCTGATCTGAACGTGGACGATTGGCTATGGAAGGCCTATCGCCTGATCCGCGGCTTCGTTGCCCTCAGCAGTAACGA
>Ga0066798_10000057_pt1 | contig 63565 bp, 48 predicted proteins | sample PersoiDNA2013203_FD_70961 | JGI IMG/M metagenome (GOLD analysis project Ga0066798, IMG submission 70961) | Permafrost soil microbial communities from the Arctic, to analyse light accelerated degradation of dissolved organic matter (DOM) -... | ecosystem: Environmental > Terrestrial > Soil >... | reverse complement strand
CGTGTCCAGCAAGACGCAAATGCCCTGTCATACCGGGGTATGGCGGGGCATTTGTGGCGCAGCTGGGCGCGTTTTCTCATGGCGAAGATCGCCGCCATGAATAAATCAGCGGTTCCCTAGAGTTCAGCGAGCCGGGGTGGCCGCGTTTTCGGACGGGGCCGCGCCCGGCGCCTCGATAAAGGCGAACTGGTCGATCTCGGCGTGGAATTCGCCCAGCTTCTGCCCGGCCGCGTCGCCACCGTCTTCCACCAGCGCGCAGCTTTGCGTATCCACGTGCCACACCTGCCGGCCGCTGCGCAGGCTCCAGCGGTTGTTCCCCTCGCTGAACAATTCCAGTTTCGTCTCTTCCAGCGGCAGCTCGCCCAGCGGAATCGCGCGCTGGCACTCCGGCATGCGCGCCGCCATCAGGGTGAAACGGCCTTCCTCGCTCCAGAAATAGTCCTGCTGGCGCCGTACCGTCAGGCGGTGGTCCTGCGTGCTGTCGGCATAGTAGGTGGCGGAGTCGTTGTAGCAGCCGGCCAGCAGCAGCAGCGTCAAGGCTGTCGTGAAGGTACGCATGGTGAGGGGAGGGGGTCGATATCGTTGCCGCCGATTATAGCGGTTGCGCACGATTGGGCACGGGACTCATTGCATTTGGGATAAACTCGCAGCTTTCTCCCAGCTTGTCCAATCAATAACATGCCCGGTCAATCCCGCAACGACGAACAGAGTTTCCGCCGTATTATGTACCGCAATATCACGCTGCCCCTGGTGGCCGGCGTGGTCAGCGCCGCCGTGTTCGTGGCGGTGTTTGCCTACCTGCTCAATGCGCTGACGTGGGTCGAGCATTCCGAACGGGTGATCGGCAACGCGCAGGAATTGCGCAAGCTGGCCGTCGACATGGAAACGGGCATGCGCGGCTACCTGCTGACGGGCGAGGAGTCGTTCCTGGCGCCGTACCGGCTGGCCAAGCCGAAGATCGCCACCAACCTGAATATCCTCGGCGAGCTGGTGGCGGATAATCCGGAACAGATCGACCGCCTGCGCAATATCCGCGCCCAGCAGCTGCAGTGGGACAAGGTGGCCCAGGACATGGTCAACGCCCGCACCACGGGTGGCGATTACCTGGGCATGATCAAGTCGCAGCGGGCCAAGCTGGAATTCGACGAGCTGCGCAACCAGTTCCAGTCCTTTATCTCCTACGAGACCCGCCTGCGCGCGGAGCGCTCGGACACGGCCCGCACCGTCACCTACGTCACCGTCACTGGTTACCTGACACTGAGCCTGATCATCAGCGGCTTCCTGGCCTACTGGGGCCGCCGCGAGCTGATGCGCCTGTCCACCGTCTACCGCACGGCGCTGGACGAGCAGCGCATCCAGTCGGAGCGGGTCGAGCGCCAGGCCTGGCTGCGTTCCGGCCAGAGCAAGCTGGCCGAGCAGGGCATCGGCCAGCGCTCGCTGCCGGCGCTGTCGAGCGCGCTGCTGACCTTCCTGGCGCGCTACCTGAACGTGGCCGTGGCGGCGCTGTACGTGCGCGGCCCGGATGGCGTGCTGCACCGCACGGCCGGCTATGGCTTCGCCGTCGCTGACGAGGAATTCGGCAAGGACGTGCAGCCCGGCGAAGGCATCGTCGGCCAGGCTGCCCTGGAGCGCCGCATCATCCACCTGGAAAACCTGCCGGACTACTACCTGAAATTGACGTCGGCGCTGGGTAGCGGGTCGCCCAGCCAGATCATCGTGGCGCCGCTCGAGAGCGACGGCGAAGTCAATGGCGTCATCGAGCTGGGCTTCCTGCAGCCCGTCGGCGAGCAGGAGCTGGACTTCCTGAAACTGGTTTCCGGCAATATCGGTACGGCCATCGAATCGACCCTGTCGCGCCAGCGCCTGCACGAAGTGCTGCAGGAAACCCAGCAGTTGAACGAGGAACTGCAGGTGCAGCAGGAAGAGCTGCGCACCGCCAACGAGGAACTGGAAGAGCAGTCGCGCGTGCTGGAAGAATCGCAGGCCACCCTGGAAAACCAGAAGGCCGAGCTGGAGCAGACCAACGAACAGCTGGCCGAACAGGCCGTGGCGCTGGACCAGAAGAATTCCGCGCTGAACGAAGTGCAGCTGCAATTGGAAGAGCGCGCGCACGACCTGGAGCGGGCCAGCCAGTACAAGTCGCAGTTCCTGGCGAATATGTCGCACGAGCTGCGCACGCCGCTGAACAGCTCGCTGATCCTGGCCAAGCTGCTGTCCGATAACCCGCAGGGCAACCTGAACGACGAGCAGGTGCGTTTCGCCCAGACCATCTATTCGGCCGGCAACGACCTGCTGAACCTGATCAACGACATCCTCGACATCTCCAAGGTCGAAGCGGGCAAGCTGGAACTGAACCCCGAGGAACTGCGCCTGCAGCAGGTGGTGCAGGGCCTGCAGCGCACCTTCGAGCCGCTGGCCCAGCAGAAGAAGCTGGACTTCGTCGTCGAGATGGCGCCGGGCCTGCCCGAAACCGTCTACACGGACTGCCAGCGCCTGGAGCAGATCCTGAAGAACCTGCTGTCGAACGCCGTCAAGTTCACCGACGAAGGCCGCATCGTGCTGCGCGTGGCCCCGGGCGCCAACGGCCAGCTCAGTTTCGCCGTCGAGGATTCCGGCATCGGCATCCGCGCCGACCAGCACGAGACCGTGTTCGGCGCCTTCCAGCAGGCCGACGGCACCACCAGCCGCAAATACGGCGGCACGGGCCTGGGCCTGTCGATCTCGCGCGACCTGGCCACGCTGCTGGGCGGCACGATCACGCTGGCCAGCACGGAAGGCCAGGGCAGCACCTTCACGTTGACCCTGCCGATGCAGTGGTCCGCCCCGGCCCGCGTGGCCGACGTGCACGTGCCGGCCGCGCAGGCGCAGCCGCAGCCGCAGCCGCAACCGGTGCGCGCCATCCCGGTGCAGCCGCCGGCACCTCCCGCCAGCGCCCCCGCGCCGGCCACCGAGCGCGCCTTCGAGGACGACCGCGACCAGGCCCCGCCGCCGGAGCGCACGGTGCTGGTGGTGGAAGACGAACCGGCCTTCGCCCGCATCCTGTACGACCTGGCGCACGAAATGAACTACCGCTGCCTGGTGGCCTTCTCGGCCGACGAAGGCCTGCAGATGGCCGAGCAGTACCAGCCCAGCGCCATCCTGCTCGACATCCGCCTGCCGGACCGTTCCGGCCTGTCCGTGCTGCAGCTGTTGAAGGACAACCCGCGCACCCGCCACATTCCCGTGCACGTGGTGTCGGCCTCGGATGCGGAAGAGGCGGCCCTGCACATGGGCGCCATCGGTTTTGCATTGAAGCCCACCAACCGCGAGGCGCTGCTGGAAGTGTTCGAGCGCCTGGAGCAGAAGTTCACGCAGAAGATCAAGCGCATCCTGCTGGTGGAAGACGACGCCCGCCAGCGCGACAGCGTGGTGCAGCTGATTTCCGACGAGGACATCGAGATCGCCGCCGTGGAATCGGGCGAGAAGGCGCTGGCGCTGCTGCGCACGACGATCTTCGACTGCATGATCATCGACCTGAAGCTGCCGGACATGCAGGGCAACGAGCTGCTGCAGCGCATGGCCCATGAGGAAATCGCCTCCTTCCCGCCCGTGATCGTCTACACGGGGCGCAACCTGACGCGCGCCGAGGAAGCGGACCTGCACAAGTATTCGCGTTCGATCATCATCAAGGGCGCCCGCTCGCCCGAGCGCCTGCTCGACGAAGTGACGCTGTTCCTGCACAAGGTCGAATCCGAGCTGTCCAGCGAACGCCAGACCATGTTGAAGACGGTGCGCTCGCGCGACCGCGTGTTCGAAGGCCGCCGCATCCTGCTGGTGGACGACGACGTGCGCAATATCTTCGCGTTGACGTCCGCGCTGGAGCAGAAGGGCGCCATCGTCGAAATCGGCCGCAACGGCTTCGAGGCGCTGGAAAAACTCGAAGCCGTGCCGGAGATCGACCTGGTGCTGATGGACGTCATGATGCCCGGCATGGATGGCCTGGAAGCGACGCGCCGCATCCGCGCCGACAGCCGCTTCGCCCGCCTGCCCATCATCGCCATCACCGCCAAGGCCATGAAGGACGACCAGGAGCAGTGCCTGGCCGCCGGCGCCAACGACTACCTGGCCAAGCCGATCGACCTGTCGCGCCTCTATTCGCTGCTGCGCGTGTGGATGCCGGCCCTGGACCGGATCTGATATGCAGCACCGCCCACAGCACAGCGATACCGACATCGAGCTGCGAATGCTGATGGAGGCGATCTACATGAAGTACAGCTACGACTTCCGCGACTACACGGGCGCGTCGCAGAAGCGCCGCGTGCTGCACGCGATGCGCGAAATGGGCTGCGACACCATCTCGCTGCTGCAGTCGCGCGTGCTGCACGAGCCGGCCGCGTTCACCGAGCTGCTGCAGTACCTGACCATTCCCGTCACGGAAATGTTCCGCGACCCGACCTACTACGCGGCGCTGCGCGAGCACGTGATGCCGGTGCTGTCGACCTACCCGTCGCTGAAGATCTGGGTGGCCGGCTGCAGCACGGGCGAGGAAGTGTATTCGCTGGCCATCCTGCTGAAGGAAGAAGGGCTGCTCGAACGCAGCATCATCTACGCCACCGACATCAATCCGCAATCGCTGGAAAAAGCCAAGAAAGGTGTTTTCCCGCTCGACAGCATGCGCGCCTATACTGAGAACTACCAGGCCGCCGGCGGCAAGCGGGCGTTTTCCGATTACTACACGGCGGCCTACAACGCGGCCCTGTTCGACCGCTCGCTGGCGGAAAACGTCACCTTCGCGGACCACAGCCTGGCGACCGACGCCGTGTTTGCGGAAACGCAGTTCATCAGCTGCCGGAACGTGATGATTTACTTTAAGAAGAAGCTGCAGGAGCGCGCCCTGGGGCTGTTCCACGAATCGCTGTGCCATCGGGGTTTCCTGGGCCTGGGCAGCAAGGAAAGCATCGACTTTTCCGCCTACGGCCCCCGTTTCGAGCCGATCGTCAAGCGCGAGCGGCTGTTCAGGAAGCTGTGATGAGCGAACCGCTGCTGCAGGCGCTGCTGGCTGGCCGCAAGTTCGATGCGGTGGTGATCGGCGCGTCCGCCGGCGGCGTCAATGCGTTGCTGGAGATCCTGCCGGGGCTGCCGAAAAGTTTTCCCTGCCCCGTGATCGTGGTGCTGCATGTGATGAAGGGCCGGCAGAACCAGCTGGCCGAAGTGTTCCAGCAGCGCCTGGCGCTGCGCGTGGTGGAGGCAGGCGACAAGGACGAACTGCAGGCCGGCACCCTGTATTTCGCTCCCAGCGGCTACCACCTGTCGGTCGAGGAGGGCGGCGTGCTGTCGCTGAGCGTGGAAGAACCGGTGCACTTCGCCCGGCCCGCGATCGACATCACGATGCAGTCCGCGGCCGACGTGTACGGCCCTTACCTGGCCGGCTTCCTGCTGACGGGCGCCAACCAGGATGGCGCGTCCGGGCTGGCGGCCATCGGCGCGGCCGGCGGCCTGACGGTGGTGCAGGACCCGGCCGAGGCCCAGGTGGCCGTGATGCCAAATGAAGCGATCCGCCTGCGCCAGCCCGACCTGGTGCTGACCCTGAAAGAGATACGCAGCTTGCTGTTGATGTTGGAGAACGAATAATGACAAACGTGGCCACCCCCGGCACCGAACCCACCAAGCTGCTGATCGTCGACGACCTGGCGGAGAACCTGCGTGCGCTCAACGCGGTGATCCGCGCGGAAGACCGCATCGTGTTCCAGGCCAGCTCCGGCGAGGAAGCCCTGACCCTGCTGCTGGAGCACGACTTCGCGCTGGCCATCCTGGACGTGCAGATGCCCGGCATGGACGGCTTCGAGCTGGCCGAACTGATGCGCGGCACCGACAAGACGCGCCATATTCCCATCGTCTTCGTCAGCGCGGCCGGCAAGGAATTGAACTATGCCTTCAAGGGCTACGAGACGGGTGCCGTCGACTTCCTCTACAAGCCGCTCGACCCGGACGCCGTGCGCAGCAAGGTCAATGTCTTCGTCGACCTGCACTGCCAGCGCATGGAGATCCGCCGCCGCGTCGAGGAGCAGCAGACCACGATGAACGAGCTGCGCGCGGCCCAGGAGGAGATGCGTTACGCGCTGCGCATGCGCGACGAATTCATGTCGATGGTGGCGCATGAGCTGCGCACGCCCCTGAACACCTTGTACCTGGAAACGCAGATGCGCAAGATGCAGCTGGACCGGGGCAATACGTCCGCCTTCGGCCCCGAGCAGCTGGCCGGCATGGTGGCGCGCGACGGCCGCCAGATCCAGGCCATGATCCGGCTGATCGACGACATGCTGGACGTGTCGCGCATCCGCAGCGGCGTGCTGTCGATCCGGCCCTGCGACACGGAGCTGCAGGAGATCCTGCACCGCCTGACCAGCGACCTGGCGCGCCAGGCGGCAGACGCGGGCACCCGCTTCGAGCTGGACGCGCCCGAACCCGTGAAGGGCTGCTGGGACGAATTCCGTATCGAGCAGGTCATCATCAACCTGCTGACCAACGCCTTGCGCTATGGTGGTGGCAAGCCGGTGCGGGTGCGCCTCTCCGCCACCGAAGACGAAGCGCGCATCGACGTGATCGACCAGGGCCCCGGCATACCGGAAGCGCTGCAGGCGCGCATCTTCCTGCCCTACGAGCGGGGCGAAGGCAATGGCGTGCCGTCCGGCCTGGGCCTGGGCCTGTACATCTCGCGCCAGCTGGCCGATGCCCACCATGGCACGCTGTCTGTGCAGAGCAAACCGGGTGAAGGCTCGATGTTCACCCTGACCCTGCCGCGCGGCGAGGCGGCGCCAACCCGATAAGGAGCATCGTGAAGCAAGTGCCGCAATTGTTGGAACCGGCCCGCGAGGGCGATGTCATCGACAGCGGTGAGCTGCAGCATGCCGTCGACCGCCTGGTCGACATGGCTGGCGACTTTTGCGACACGGTGGCCGAGAACACCACCTTCCCCGAGCAGCGGCAGATCCTGCGGCGCACGCACAGCCTGCTGAACCTGTCGGCCTGGATGGATGGCGGGCCGGATATCGCGCTGGTGGCCGGGCAGCCGCGCGTGACGGCGGCACAGATCAACGACGCCCTCGACTACTGCGCCGTGGCCGTGCGCGATGCGCCGTCGCTGGCGGCGCGGCTGGCGCTGATCGACGCGCTGCTCGACTTCTTCCAGAACGTGCTGAGTGGCGCCGGCGAGGCCATCGTCGAATCGGCCCGGCAGCTGCGCCAGGTGTGCGACGCCATCGGCGTGGGCGAGCCGGTCGACGAAACGCTGGACGATGCGGGCAACTACCACCTGGCCAACTTCCGCGCCCGCGCCTGGGAAGCGGCCCAGTACGTGCTGATGCCGATGAACGGCCTGCGCTCGCCCGACATGGCCGAACTGGGCGAAGCGGTGCAGCCGGAACGGGTGGCGACGGTGTCGCCGGCATCCGCGCTGGTATCGGCCCGTGTGGCAGCCCGGGTAGCCTCGCTGCCGGTCATGCAGTCGGCCGACGTGGCCACGCCGCAGATTCTCCATTCGACCCATGAGGACGGCCCCAAGCTGGCGGCCCTGACGCGCGAGGACGTGCTGCAGCTGAAAAGCCGCTCGCCCGGCGTGCGCGTGCTGCCGCTGGTGTACTACGAGCTGACGCGCCGGCCCATGCTGGAGCTGGCGCGCGGGCCCGACCCGGCCGCCGTCTCGGCCCAGGCCACGCTGGCGCTGACGGTGCAGATTGTGCGGGCCGGCGGCGACGTGCCCGTGGCCGGCGCACGGGTCATCGCCTTCACCGATTTCGCCGAGCGCGCCGGCGCCGAAGCCGTCAGCGATGCCACCGGCATGGTGCGCCTCGACCTGGCCTCCGGCGTGGCCGTGCAGGCGCTGCTGGTGTACGGTCCGGCCGGCTACTGGGGGCTGTACCGCACCGACGTGACCTTGAAGAAGGGCGACACCCTGGCCCTGCAGCCGATCGACCTGGCCGCGCCGGACTACCTGGCGCAGTTGTACGGCCATGGCCCGGCGGACGCGGGCAGCGGCGTCACGGTGGGCGTCATCGACACGGGCGTGGACGGCAAGCATCCCGACCTGGCGCTGGCCGGCGGGGCCGCCTTTGTCGTGGCCGAGAACGATGCGGGCGGCGCCGGCCCGGCCGCCATCGACGGCGACCACGGCACCCACGTGGCCGGCATCATCGCCAGCCGTGGCCAGCCGCCTTCGGGCAAGCGGGGCGTGGCGCCGGGCGTCAAGTTGATGAGCTATCGGGTCTTTCCAAATGGCGGCACGGGCGCGACCAACTACGACATCATCCGCGCCATCGACCGCGGCGTGGCCGACGGCTGCGATTTCCTGAACATGAGCCTGGGCGGCGCCACGCGCGACGAGGCCGTGCGCGAAGCCATCAAGGACGCGTTCGAGAACGGCACCTTGTGCATCGTCGCCACCGGCAACGACGGGCGCGGCCCAGTCAGCTATCCGGCGCGCTGGCCGGAGGCGGTGGCCGTGTCGGCCGTGGGCAGGCAGGGCACCTTCCCGCCCGATTCCTCGGAAGCGCTGGACGCGGTGGCGCCGTTTTCCGTGCAGGACGGTGCCGTCTTCGTGGCGGGCTTTTCCAACGTGGGCGAGGAAGTGGACTTGACGGGGCCCGGCGTGGGCATCGTCTCCACCGTGCCGGGCGGCGGTTACGCGGCCATGAGCGGCACGTCGATGGCCTGCCCGGCAGCCACGGGCGTGGCGGCGGCCCTGCTGGCCAGCCGCCCGGACATCCTGGCGATGCCGCGCGACAGCAAACGTTCCGTGGAGATGTTGCGACTCATTAATGGGGTGGCCCGGACCCTGGGCTTCGAACGCGCCTTCGAAGGGCTGGGCATGCTGGAGCGCGCGAAATTCTGACGCTGCGAGGGTCCATGGACTACACTGGAACGATGCGCCGCCTGGTTATCCGTCAAACCCGCAACGCCACCTTGTCCGCCGACCAGGCGGAAGGCGTGGTGCGCGCCTTTGACCAGGCCCGGGTCTTGAACCGGGAAGGCAAGACCATGCTGGTCGATTTCGACCCCTGCGATATCGACCGCCTGCGCGAGCGCCTGCCCGGCTACCTCGTGACAGAGCAGGGTCCACCGATTCCGGTGCCGGACCACTGCCTGCATGTCAAACCGAAGACGGCTTAGTACCGCTTGGAACTGCTTTAGAACTCTTCCCACTCGCCCGCTTCGCTGGCGGGAGCTTTCACGGGCGCCTTGACGTTTGCTTTCTTCGTCAGCGGCGCCGCCTTGGGCGTGGCCAGCGCGACCGGCTTGACCGCCGCCTTGACTGGGGTGTGCACGGGCTTGCTTACCCGCACCGGCTCGCTCGCGCGCACAGTCTCGCCCGTCCGGAAGAAGGCCACCACCTGCGCCAGGTGCGCCGCCTGTTCCTGCATGCTCTGCGACGCGGCCGCCGCTTCTTCCACCAGCGCCGCGTTCTGCTGCGTGACGGTGTCCATCTGCGTCACGGCCGTGTTGATCTGCTGGATGCCCAGGGTCTGCTCCTGGCTGGCCGAGGCGATCTTGCCCATGATGTCGGTGACGGACTGGATGCTCTGCACGATGTCGCCCATCGTGTGGCCGGCATCGTCGACCAGGCGCGAGCCCTGGTCCACGCTGGCGACGGAAGCGTTGATCAGCTCCTTGATTTCGCGGGCAGCGGCGGCCGAGCGCTGGGCCAGGCCACGCACTTCCGTCGCCACGACGGCAAAGCCACGGCCCTGCTCGCCGGCCCGTGCCGCTTCCACTGCCGCGTTCAGCGCCAGGATATTGGTCTGGAATGCGATGCCGTCGATGACGCCGATGATGTCGGCGATCTTGCGCGAGGAATCGTTGATGGTGCCCATCGTGTCGACCACCTGGGCCACGATGGCGCCGCCCTTGCGTGCCACTTCCGAGGCGCTTTGGGCCAGCTGGTTCGCTTCCAGGGCGCTGTCGGCGTTCTGGCGCACGGTCGACGTCAGTTCCTCCATCGACGACGCCGTTTCCTCCAGCGAGCTGGCCTGTTCTTCCGTACGGGCCGACAGGTCCATATTGCCGGCCGCGATTTCGCGCGAGGCCGTGCTGATGGCGTCCGTGCCGCCGCGCACCTGCGTGACGACGTTCAGCAGCGCGTCGTTCATGCCCTTCAGCGCCTGCAGCAGCCGGCCCGTTTCATCCTTGCGGTCCGAGACGATGGAGGTCGACAGGTCGCCACCGGCCACCGTCTCGGCCAGATGCAGTGCTTCGTCGATCGGGCGCGTAATGGAGCGGGTGACGAACAGCGCCACTACGCAGCCACCCAGCACGGCGACGGCGCCCAGCGCGATCAGCCAGGTTTGCGTGCTGCGGTACAAGGTGGTGGCTTCATCGCCGGCCAGGTTGACCTGGGTGGCCTGGTAGGAAATGAGGTCATCCAGCGCGGCCAGCACGCCGGCCAGGCTGGGCGCCGCCTGGGTCAGCAGGTAGTCTGTCGCGTCCTGCACTTCGCCTTCCTTGCGCAGCGCGATCAGCTTGTCGTTCTTGACGGCGCCTTCCTTCAGCAACTCGTCCACCTTGGCCATCAGCGCCCGTTCCTTGTCGCTCGACAGGCGCTTGTACAGCTCTTCGCGCGCGGCGCCGTAGCGCTTGCGCGCCTCGGTAATCTTGTCGAGCTCGGCGTTCATGCCAGCCGTGCTGGGCGTGACCATCATCGTCGTCAGCGACAGGGTGATATTGCGCACGTTGTCGACCATCACATTGGCCGTGGCCAGCTTGACGTTCTTGCTGTGGACGATATCGTCCGTGTGGTCGCCGATACGTGCCATCGACGTCAGGCCCAGGGCCAGGATGGCAAGCAGAAGCAGGAGGACGGTGGCGAAACCGAGCCCGAGGCGGGCACCGATGCGAAGGTTGGCGAGAGACATGTCTTCCCCACTAGAAGTGTTGTGAACTGATTACGAAATACGGCCCGGGGTGAGGGCGTGGGCTCGGGATGGCCCGGTCAGGTCCGATCATTGTTGATCAAAAGCGCCTTGCGGCGTGCACGCCAAGGGCATTTATAAGGGAGTTGTCTCACGGAAACAACGTAAACATATGTCTCCAACAAGGTACGGCACGACGGATGTGGCAAGCCTGTCAATGACTTGTCGCTTGCTCCTCGCGCCGGGCGCCGTACAATGACATGAAAGCAGGGGGCACAACGTGAAACGCGATTGGCAAACCACAATGGGACGGCGGGAATGGCTGCTCAAGCGCAACTGCTCGCTGACGCCGCGCCAGACGGTCGCGGCCTGGGCGCTGCTGCTGGCGCTGTCGCTGGCAATCGGCCTGTTCTTCACGGCGCAAGGCGCGCCCTACGTGCTGGTGTTTTCCGTCATCGAAATGACGGCCGTCACGGCCGCCTTCATCGTCTACAGCCGCCACGCCACCGACTACGACCGCATCGTGCTGGAAGAAGGCCGCCTGCTGGTCGAGCAGGTGCGCGCCGGCCGCACGCGCCAGGCCTCGCTCGACACGGGCTGGGTCCGCGTCACGGCCCCACGCCGCCGCCGCGACCCCGTCCGCCTCGAAGCGCGCGGCGTGGCCGTCGAGGTGGGCGGCTACCTGCTGCCGGCCGGGCGCCAACTGCTGGCGCGTGAACTGCGCGCCGAACTGTCCGCCCGATAAAAAAAACCTGCCGCCGGTGGGAACCGAGGGCAGGCAAAAGGCTTGGAGTAAAGCTAGGGTGAAACTCTTTTCAGTGTGAAGCCTGAGCTGGACGCCTAGAAGCGGTAGCCCACGCCGACGCCGAACAGCACGGGATCGACCTTCACATGGCTGGCCTTGACGCCGCCAATCAATACATCGCTGCGAATCTGCACTTTTTTCACATCCACGTTGAGCGACCACTGCTCGCTCAAGCGGTAATCGACACCGGCCTGCAGCGCCAGGCCCCAGCTGTCATGCTCCAGGCTGCCCTGGCTACCCAGAATCCGGTTCTTCGAGAACGTCGTCCAGTTCACGCCCGCGCCCACATACGGGCTGACGGTGGCACCCGGCATGAAGTGATACTGTGCCAGCAGCGCCGGCGGCAGATGCTTGAACGTGCCGATGCTGGCACCGTCCAGGTAGACGTCATGCTTCTGCGGATACGTCAGCACCAGCTCGGCGGCGATGTTGGGCGTGAAAAAATAAGAGACATCCACTTCGGCAATGGTCTTGTCGCTCACGCTGATGCGATCCGGCGCGCCGACGCCAGCCACGGGCGCCGACTTGTCGGCCGGATCGATATGCACGGCCCGCGCACGCACGAGCCAGGGGGAATTCTGCGCCGGCGCCTGTGCGGCGGCAAAGGTCATCGCCACGGCGATGAAGGTCAGGACGGTTTTTTTCATGCTTCTTCCTTTTGTTGTTGTGTTGCTGGGAGGAAGTTTAGTGATGCGGCGCAGCAAAAACTTTGATGCAGATCAAAATTGGCAGGAAACCCTTGTGGAAGGAATACAAGGCGCCAGTCCCGTGCACCGCCGCCACTCGGCGACGGTGCGTGCGCTGAGCGGGTGCTGACGGCAGTCGCATGCGCCACGTTCAGCGCGCGGCCACTTTCGCGGACACGGCAGCGTCGGCGGCCTTGCGCATCATGGCCACTTGCGCATGCTTGAAGCGGGCCGTCTCCATACCGCGCGCCAGCTGGGAGGCCATGTCCGCCGGGAGCTTCTGCGCGAACCACGCTTCCAGCTGGTCCGGCGGCGCGGCGCGCCAGAACAGTTCGGGGGCTTCCTGGGAAAGGAAGGTCAACCCGAAAGGCTCGTATGGTTCCAGCAGCGCGTCGACGTTCTTCTTGAACAGATCCCACGCCAGCTGCGGGTGCTCGTCGACCATGCGGGCCAGCAGCGGCAGGCGCGCCGTGCCGGCCTGCTTCGGAATCTCGTCGGAAATCAGGATGGCGCCGACCTTTTCCGCCAGCGCCGGGTCGCGCACCAGCGTCAGCGCCTGGTAGTAGCGCCGCAATTCCGATTCATTCTTCGCGTCCTTCGCGATCGCATGCAGTTGCCCGAACTCCGCGGGCGTGGCGCCGGACGCGACGATCGACATCACCATGAACTGGTCGTCCGGCGCGACAGCGTTGCGGTCGGCCGCGAACGCGGCGAACCGCTTGCGCGCCTCGGCAACCGTCGCGGGATCGCCCCAGATGCCGAGCTGGCCGAGCACCGCGCGCCGCAGGTTCTGGACGGCGGGCGTGTCGTCGGCACGTGCGTCCCAGCCCAGCTGCTGCGCCAGGGGCCTGACCATGTCCCTGGCATAGGCCGTGAAGGCAGCGTGGCCGTTCGCGCCGCGCTGGTACGATTCGATCGTGCCCAGCACGCCGGTGATCTGGTCCCACGAGCGCGGGTTCTGCACGCCGCCCATGGCCCCCACCAGTGCCAGATAGCTGTCCAGCGGGGCCGCACCGGCTTCCGCCAACGCCCACTGGTCGTCCAGCATCGCGATCCGGTCGCCATCCGTCAGCGTGGTGAACTTGCTGGTATTGAGCGCCAGCGTGGCCGGGTCATAGGCGACGCGGAAATAACCGATGGCGTCGGCATTCACGGTTAGCGTGTCCTGGCACGTGCCGGCTTCGATCTGCTGCTTCGCCCCGGTCAGGAGCACCGCGCTGGCCGGGCCGCTGCCGCTGCGCACCTGCAGCGGCACCTGCCAGCTGCCCTTGCCCTGGCCCAGTCCCTGCAGCAGGAAGCGCTGCTGCGTCAGCGCGACGGTGCGCCTGCCGTCCGCGCCGCATGTCGCCGCCACCGACACGAGCGGGAAACCCGGCTGCGCCGTCCACGAGGTGGCCATGACGCTGATCTTGCCGCCCTTGCCGCCTTTTGTGCTGACGGCGTCGAGCGCCTTCCACAAGTCGCCGCCGAACGTGCTCGAGTAGGCATGCGTCTTCATGTAATTGCGAATGCCCTGGCGGAAGTCGTCCGGCCCCATGTAGTTCTCGAGCATGCGCAGCACGGCCTGCCCCTTCTTGTACACGATGGCCGGGTCAAAGGAGTTCAAGGCGTCGAGCTCGTTGACGACGTGCTTGAGGATGGGTTGTGCGCTGTCGCGCGCGTCCGCGGCCATCGCCTTTTCCTTGCTTTCGTCCTGCTGTTGCCACCACTGCCAGGCGGGATTGCGAAGGTCCGTCTCGCGCGCCGCCATCCAGGACGCGAAGCTTTCGTTCAGCCACACATCGTCCCACCACGCCATCGTCACGAGGTTGCCGAACCACTGGTGCGCCATCTCGTGGGCCTGGATCGAGAACACCTTCTGGCGGGCGCTGAGCGTACTGGACGGCGTGACGAGCAGCGCCTGGTCGTTGTACGTGATCGCGCCCCAGTTTTCCATCCCGCCGCTGAAACCGCCCGGCACCGCAATCGACGTCAGCTTGGGCAGCGGATACTTGACGCCGAAGTAGTCGTTGAAATCGTCGAGGATCTGCCGCGCCGTCGCCAGCGCGACCCGCCCGCCTTCCTCCTGGCCCTTGACGGCCACGACGTTGAGATGGGTGCCGTTGTGGTCCACACCGATCTCGCCCAGGTTCCCGCCCGAGAATTCGAGCAGGTAGGTCGACATCTTCGGTGTCGCATCGAAACTGGTCGTGGCCAGTGCGCCGTCGACCGTGCGTGAAGCTTGCGGCATGTTCGAATACACCGCCCAGCTGGCCGGGACCGTCACGGTCAGCTTGAACACGGCGCGAAACGCAGGCTCGTCCCAGCACGGGAACATGCGGCGCGCATCGGTCGCCTGGAACATCGTGCTGAGCAGCTCGCCCTCGACCCCGTCCGGCGTCTTGTACTGCTGGGCGAACAGACCCACCGGCTTGGTCTGAATCTGACCCGTGTAATCTAACGTGAGCGTGTGGCGGCCGCGCGATGCCGGTGCATGCAGGGTAATGGTGGTGAGCTGCTTCTTGTCGCTGGACTCGACCACCTTGACAGGTTTGCCGTCGAACAGGACGTTGCTCAGCTTCTGGTTCAGCGAGTTGAACTGGATAGTGGCGGTGGGCGCCTTAACGTCGAGCAGGACGGTTTGATGGCCGGCGAGGGTGCGCGCAGCGGCATTCGGTGTCAGGGCGATGTCGTACCGGATCGGAACGACATTCTTCGGCAGCCGGCCGGGTGTTTTGGCGAACGTGAAGGTGGCTGGCGCGGTCGATTGCGCCTGGGTTATGGGCGACGCGAACGCAATGGCCAGGCACAAACTCAACAGACTGATTTGCATTGGGCGGTCCTTGCTGGAAAACCGCGAATATACGTGCTTTCTGTTGAATGCGAATCGCTAGAAAGAGTGATAGCGGCCACCAAAAAGGTACGCCGTTGGCTGGACTTCCACCAGCGGCTCACGAGTGTCTAGCAAACTCGTGGCGATTCACTCTGTACCTGGAAATCCAGTCGGAGCTGGACGAGATCAAGGATGGCGTGGTTAGCATGTGGCTTGCCCCATCCGAGCCTCTGGCTGGAGGCTACGGGAAGAACATCGTAGCCTGGCGTGACCGCAAGGAGCCTATCACTCTCTTCAAGGACCGGAAACAGACGATCAGGTCCATTGCGGAGAGCACACACATCAGAAGCAACGGGCATGGGTGGTGCACGGCCGGCGATAACCTGTGCGTTGGCAATGGCGTTGAACTCACACGTTGTGCGGATGATTGCACGAATGCGGTGATCGGAAGTCGTCATGCACCGCTCTATCAAAGGCTCTACGACGATCTGCGGCAGATTGAAGCCCTGGACGATATTGGTGACGGAGGCAGGGCTCGAGTGCGACGCGATATTGATCGTTGCAGAAACGTGCTGATGACATTGGGCCATGACCCGAAACGGGAGAATTTGTGAGCCAACAACGTAAGTCGGCAACGATTAGGGAAAAAGAACTGAGGCTGGCCATATATCGGATCGAGCGCGGTAAGGCGCACACCGAGGCAACCAAGTTGAGTGTCTCGGCCGTGGCACGGAAAGCTGGGGTTACGCCAGCGTTGATCCACAACCACTATCCGTCTATCGCCGAAGAAATCCGCGTGAAACTCGGCGCGTCCAGTCGTGAACGACGGGATGCCGCACGCGACGAGATGAAACTGGAGCGAGAAAAAACCTACAAACTCCGAAAGGAGCTTGCTGAGGCCACGAGTCAGATAGCCAAACTGGCGAGCATCAATGAAACGCTGCTGCTGGAAAATCAATTTCTTCGGGCAACGGCAAGCGCTTCGAACTTGCGACAACTGGGTACAAAAAACCGTTAATCGTCGGGTTAACGCCTCCCATTGCGGGTTGCCATCAAGATCCGGACTTTTTCGTATGCTAAGCGTTTTGACGGCTGGTTCGCATGTCGCTGAACTAGCCGCCACTCCCGAAGTGGCAGTACCGTTCCCGATCGAATTCGTCCGCTATAAAAAAACAACGTCAGATACATCTTTTTTGTCTGTTGTAAAATTTTGCTTGAGTTTCAACGAATTGGAGAGTGTACTACCGAAGAGGGGCAAGCGTTCATTGCACACAATTCGGCACTGCTACGCGATCAAGACGGACCCATTCTTGCATCTTTGGGTGCTACCTCCACGTCCCAGCCGCCAGGCTACACTTGGAGCGGGTCAGCAACAGCGTACTGAGGATCTGAGCTATGGAACGTCGGAAATTCTTGGCGGTTGCAGCGTCTATACCTGCTCTTACCACATTAGAATCTCTTCGGCGAGCCTACGCGACCACGCTGCCATCCTGCGCTCCCAACAGCAATCCATGTTTAATGCCCCAGATATGGAACGCCGACCACGACTATGACTTAGTGCTTAATCGACTCGTCAGCAGTACAGGCAAGGAAAAAAAGCAGATAAGGGTATCGGGGGACTACCTCTCGATAAGTCACGATGATATGCCGTCTCTGGAACGGCAACCAGATGGACCAGCGCCGAATGTTGAGCGACTCGTGTTCGATGGAAGGGAAGTTCACCTGAAATGTTCCATAGCGATAACACAAGGAAGCGTTTCGATTTATAGCAAGACGCTATTTCTCAACGAAGGCGGGATGATTAGTTTATTCGGTGATCGGAATCTTGAAAAATCAAAATTGCTTATAGTATGTGAGACACTGGTTCTTCCAGACAGCCGTTATGAGAAACCAATAAACATTTTCTATGACGACAAAGGTGTTGGTCCATCAATTGAGATCTATGCCGAGCACCTCGTCCGCAATGGGAAAACGGTTGACCATAACGTTGAAGGTGCGGTCTGGCAAACGGTGGGAGCGAGCGATGTCCTTGATGTCCCACCAGCAGGTGCAACGACGATTGTTCTTGGTGTTATTGCGCCTTCAAAAGCAGCAGACATATGGTTGACAGAGGTAAGATGGCCGGCGAATGTGTACGCCAAAGCCCTTCGTTTTCATGCTGCAAATCCCTTCTCCTCGGCAACAACCGATGTGATTGAGGCGGCGCATGCACAAGTTCAACCGATTATTGGGAGGACTTCACTGCCACAAGTCGCAAGCGGTTTTCCTATTCTCGTCGGACTAACTGCAAACGGCCTGGACGCATACGGCCATCGTGCAAGCTGGGCTCCTCGAAAATCTCTCATGCAACAGCGTGACGATTTGCAAACTACCATCGTAGCTTTTAGCAGCGGGCTGAGTGAAGACCTGATCACAATTATATCGTCCGCCTATTCCGACGGCGTTCTGGTCCTAGGCCAGCTTAACGGACTCCAAAACAAGCAGGCGCAGTTAGAAACACAGCTGATCAACGTCGACCGACAGATCGCTGACGAAATTGACAAATCTAAGCGCTTAAAAATTGACTTTGAGACGATCAAAATATCGGTCACCAACGCACAATCACGAATAGCTCGCGCGACACTCGATGAGCAGCAAAGGGCGAAAGACGGCGCGACCGCACGTCAGGGATTCACAATCGTCGGCACGGTAGCCGGGATTGCCACTTCCTTCTATGCCGGACCTGCAGCGGGTGCTGGAGTGGCGACAGGATTTCAAGTTGCCGGGAATCTGGTCTACGCCCATAACACCAGCGGAATTGACCTGAAAAGCCTCGGTGAAATCATCGAGCACGGTACCGCATTCTATAAGCAAATGACTGAGGTATTCGACGGTTGGGAAAAGTTTACGGACGCAAAAGATCAGTTCACGCGTGTCCGCGCCGGCGATAAAATACTGAAGGGCGATCCTCCTTCAGATGGCAAACCCGACAATCGAAAGCCGTACACCGAGACCCAAGCTGCCCAAGAAGCTGGCTCCGCACTTAGTGTGTTCGGCAAGTCTTTCGGCGCCGTCATAAGTAGCTTAAAGGCGGAAGTTCCACAGCCCATCTCGTTGTCAGAGAAGGAAAAAATGGACCCGCAATTACAAGAACTTCTTGAGCATCTTTCTACGAACCAACGCACTCAGAGTGAGGCGTTGGCGACTCTACAGACCCTCGTCGAGAGGAAAGCCTCAACTGACAGCAGCATTACTGAGATACGCGAGGCAATTAACACACTGCTTACGGTGAAGCCTGAGAATGACCGATCACGAGCACAGTGGGTCGACCGGGCGCGATACGTTTGGCTCTCGCTGATTCGCGATTTAGTGGGGCAAATTTATATACTCCAACGAGCATTTTTTTTTGAAACTGGTTCGCCCCTACCGATACGTTCGGATATCCTCAATTTTCCTGGGTCGTTGTTATCGAGTATTGATGCGCAGAGCATCGATATCTTAGCGCCTGGAACGGCCGTCACGACAACAGATGTTCATGGACATCTTATAGAAACACGGCGGCAGTTGCTTCTTTCCGCAAACGTAGTTTTAGGTGCTGTGCGATCTGGGATCGACGGCTATCTCGCCAAGCACCAAGCCAAGGCGTCATTTCAACAGGCAGTTGAATTTAGGCGTAATGATAATGATGCCAACCGTCGTGCATTCGTTGCAGCTATTAACGCACAGATTGCGATTCTGATTGCACGAAGAAAGGGCGGATATGCTCTAACCAAAGCACTAGGTCCAATGACCGACGCCTCCGCAAAAGACGGCTCGCCCGCGCAGAGCGAAACGAGTCGAGCGGTGCCAAAACTACTTCCACTGTACATACCATTCTTACTTCCCCGACCAACTTCGCCGCTGCAGTCTCCCCAACGTTTCATTCAAGCCCAGGTGGTTAAAGTCGTGTGGCGCGATTCATCGACTAACATCGGTAGCGATGGGCTTAACTTGTGGATTATTCATCCTGGCTATGGAGAGATTGTGGGAAACGGATCGCAGAGATTCTTTGATCTTCGAGACGGTGATGCCAACAACGAAATTCGTCAAGCGACGACAGCATACATGTTGGCTGAAGGTCAAGGCCTTCAATCGCGCAATGTGGCCAACGTACTGGGCGAAAACTATTACACATATTACCCGGCTCGAACGGATTATTACCTAGAAGTCGAGATCACTTCTGACAATTGGGGAAGACTTCCGGAAATTGATGAAATCGTTATTGCTTGGGAGTTTTTTCAATGACTTATCGAATGTGTGCAATAATTGTTATGTCTATGCCACTAGCGGCTTCCGACCTTAACGCAGCCCCTTCAACAAAAGAAGTGATGCTTCAGGATGTGTGGAAGCCGTCGCCGGTGGGGGTAATCATCCAGATACCAAACGATACCACCCTCGTAATGGCACCACGCGATGATGGTAATGAATACACATTTGGCGGAAAAAGGCTTGTAATTCGTGCGGCTAAGGTAAAGTTAAAATCCGTTACGAAAATTCGCGCATATGCGGAAGGTCAGGCACCCGCCGCACCATCTTCATACTCTGCAGCAGCACAACCCGGTCCTGATGGTACCGATGGCGGAGGTAATGGACAGGACGGTACGGCGGGGGCCGACGGTCGCACTGGTGATCCCGGACATCCGGCCGGACAAATCGCTTTGATCATCGGAGAGGTATCGGGCGATGGAAACTTGATCCTTATTGCGTCTGGCGAGATGGGAGGGCCCGGCCAGATAGGGCAAGAGGGGGGTAAGGGCGGGAAATCTGGCCGAGGAAGCGATTCCGCCAAAACTTGGCCAAATTGTGATTACGGTGGAGGCGATGCTGGCAATCCCGGCAACGGTGGGCCTGGAGGTAGGGGCGGAAAGGGCGGCCCTGGTGGCCCTGCAAGTTCAGTGCGATACACCGCTACAATTCAGGAGCACACCGTCGTGATCACGGATGGTGCACTGCGCCCCACACTGGGAGCGGGTAAAATTCTCATCGATCTCAGCGGCGGCCCGGGTGGCGTTCCTGGTAAGGGCGGAACTGGAGGCGACGGCGGTGATGGAAACGATGGGGGAGCTGGCGGCGGGGCGTGCGGCGGGGGCAACGGCAAAGGCAAAGCACCCCGGATGGCCGACCAGACGGTTACTTTGGGCACGGGCGACCGTGGTCCAAGTGGCTCGGCTTCGATCTTACCTTAGCATTAAGGATTGAATTTGCACTGGCTACGCCACAAACTGTCCCTAAATTCCGCAGTCTTCTGGCGGATAAATTGCCCACGTGTGGCCTCGCTCACGTTTCACGCTGGCTCCATCATTCTTGGACTGCCGCCTCGGCATTCCCAAGATGGTGCCCGCCGGAAGAAAATATGATCCGTCTGGTTCCCCGCGACATTGAGGCATCAAGAAGCTCGACTTCGATTTCGAGCAGCGTCTGCTTAACGTGGCACACACTGGACGGTTGGAACCCGATATTGTCTAAGCTCGTCCCTCTGCAGCTGGGTGCCCAAGTGCTTAACTCGCGCGAAGATTTTTACCGGCGGGCGCCGACAGCGATGACCCAGGAAATGCAGCGGAAGCAAGAACCCTACGCCTGCTTCGGGCAATCACCGAAGCCGTCATCTTCGGCGAGATGGTCTGGGGACTAACCGCCCAGTCTGTCAGCTTGGTCGCTGATTCGCTTGACATGTTCGCTGACGCAGCTGTACAGGGCTTGGCCTTGTACGCTTGCTTCGAAGCCGAACGGCTTGGTTCGGGCTAAAGCCGGCCATTGAACCCAGCATAGCATGTCGTCCCAGACGAAAACATCACAACTCATCATGACAGGCCGGAGCCAACCGAAAGCGCTTGTCGACGATCTTACGTGAGTTAGCACGTACATTGACCGTGAACCCAGTTACTCAAAAGCTAGCATGGTGTTAACTGCGCTCGGCCCTATATGGTCGGGCATCTTGTGTTGTTAACTGTTAACAACGCTCCGAAAAAGATGCCGGTACTGACCCGGCTTTAAGACAGCGGCTTGCGGCATTGGTGGCCTTCTGAACAGGTTTGAAACAGGTTTTATTCAGAGTGAGAACCGGTCAGGCTCTTTTTCGAGTGTACCATCGCATAAACCCTCGCGTCCTCGGAAAAGTCCGAGTCGCGGTTTTCGAAGGTCGCAGTTGTGAGAAACTCAATATAAGGAGTTGACTAGCGCTCGCTTATCAGAAGGCGAAGCCGATGCGCGAACTGATGAAGCAGTTGAGTCCGGATCATCTGGCGGGTCTTGCTTACACTAATGGCAAGCGGTCGGCTGACGCGGGCGACCGGAAGTTCCAGGTATATGGCTTACAAGGCTGGCACGCGGAAATGGGCGACTGAGGCGTTAACGCCCTGCACTTTGCCATGCCGCTATTGAGCGTCGACGATCACCCGACATTGTTCCAGTTCCTGTTCGTCAATTTTGCCCGCCGGCTACCCGCCCTGCATGGCTATGGCGATCATACACAGCAGTTCTGTCGGCCGGACCGGTCGAAAGAAAACGAGGCGTTCGAAGCCTACCTTGCCGGCATGCTCAATGGCCTCGATGCGGGCGACCTGATTCAGGCTGCCGCCGATGCCGAGAAGGGCATTAAGACGGTTTCCCGGCTGACGGCGGTGAATTACGCGATGGTGAAGCAGCTCGGGGGCATCAGTGTGCTGCGTTCCGAGTTGCCGAGGGACTGGTTCGCGCTGTATGACTATGGCGATGGTGTGGTGGTGCAGGCCGGGCCCGCGCCCGAGGGCGCGCCGGTCGAATCCGACGGCAAGCCGGCGCGGCTGGTGCTGCCGAACGCATTGTTCAAGCCCTTGCGCGCGCCGGAGGTCGGCATGCACACCGGCTCGGTGAATGGTGAGCCGCGTCTTGCGGGTTGGGCTGCCCAGCAGTGGCTCAAGCGCCTCGATGTCGACGAAGAGGAACTGATGGCCTACAAGAACAAGCTGCTGGGCGAGCCGAAGCTGACGCAGGCCACCACGCTGCCGGAACGCCTGTAAGTCCGTCAGCGCCCATGTCCGATCAGGTGCCCGTCCTTAAACGTCAATATTCCCAGCCCGCAACGCATTCGACTCAATAAAGTTCCGACGCGGCTCGACATCATCACCCATCAACGTCGTAAAGATCTGGTCCGCCGCAATCGCATCCTCGATCTGCACCTTCAGCAGCCGGCGCACGGTGGGGTCCATCGTGGTTTCCCACAACTGGCTTGGGTTCATCTCGCCCAGACCCTTATAGCGCTGCTTGGAGACGGTGCGTTCGGCTTCGTCGCGCAGCCAGCCCATGGCGTGGTGGAAGTCGACGACGGCCGATTCCTTGACCCGCTCGCCTTCGCCGCGGCGGATCAGGGCGCCTTCGCCGATCAGGCCGGTGAAGGTTTCGGCGGCTTTCGACAGCACGGCGTAGTCGGCGCTGGTGACGAAGTCGGCGTCGATGGTGCTCACTTTCACGTTACCGTGGTGCATGCGCTCGATCCACAGCATGTGCTTTTCCGACAGGTCGTCCGAACGGACGGAAACCGTGACGGCCGGGTCGTCGACGTTGTCGGCCAGGGCTTGCGCCGAGGCCTTGGCGGCGTCGATGGTCGACAGGTCGAGTTTGACGCCCGTCATGATGGCCGTCAGGGCGGCGCGGTCGATCACGCGGGTCAGGCGCGTCATGACGGCGTTGGCCAGGTTGTACTGGCGCGCCAGTTCGGCCAGCGGTTCGCCCAGGATCGGGTCGGCGCCTTCGCGCGGCGTCAGCACGGCCGTGTTCAGGGCCACCGTCATCATGTAGCTCGCTTCCTCGACGTCGTCCTTCAGGTAGCGCTCGTCGCGGCCCGCCTTGACCTTGTACAGCGGCGGCTGGGCGATGTAGATGTGACCACGTTCCACCAGCTGCGGCATCTGGCGGTAGAACAGGGTCAGCAGCAGCGTGCGGATGTGGGCGCCGTCGACGTCGGCGTCGGTCATGATGATGATGCGGTGGTAGCGCAGCTTGTCGGCGTTGAATTCGTCCGGTCCGATCGACGTGCCCAAGGTGGCGATCAGGGTCGTGATCTGCTCGGACGACAGCATCTTCTCGAAGCGCGCCTTTTCCACGTTCAGCACCTTGCCGCGCAGCGGCAAGATCGCCTGGAACTTGCGGTCGCGGCCCTGCTTGGCCGAGCCACCTGCCGAGTCACCCTCGACGATATACAGTTCGGACAGGGCAGGGTCCTTTTCCTGGCAGTCGGCCAGTTTCGCCGACAGGCCCAGGCCGTCCATGACGCCCTTGCGGCGCGTCAGGTCGCGTGCCTTGCGGGCCGCTTCGCGGGCGCGTGCCGCTTCGACGATCTTGCCGCAGATGATCTTGGCGTCGTTCGGCTTCTCGGCCAGGAAGTCCGTCAGGGTCTTGGCGACGATTTCCTCGACCGGGCCGCGCACTTCGGACGACACCAGCTTGTCCTTCGTCTGCGACGAGAACTTCGGCTCGGGCACCTTCACGGACAGCACGCAGGTCAGGCCTTCGCGCATGTCGTCGCCGGCGATTTCGACCTTGGCCTTCTTGGCAAAATCGTTCTCGTCGATGTACTTGTTGATCACGCGCGTCATGGCCGCGCGCAGGCCCGTCAGGTGGGTGCCACCGTCGCGCTGCGGGATGTTATTGGTGAAGCACAGCACCTGCTCGTTGAAGGCGTCGTTCCACTGCATCGACACGTCCACGCTGATATTCGTGTTCTGGTCCGACATGCGCTCGCCCGTGGCCTGGAAGACCGTCGGGTGCAGCACGTTTTTCGCCTTGTTGATGTATTCGACGAAGCCGCGCGTGCCGCCTTCGAAGGCGAACACTTCTTCCTTGCCGGTGCGCTGGTCCGACAGCTTGATGTTCACGCCGTTGTTCAGGAACGAGAGTTCGCGGATACGCTTGGCCAGGATCTCGTAGTGGAACTCCACATTGCCGAAGATGGTTTCGTCGGCCCAGAAGTGCACGTCGGTGCCGCGCTTGTCGGTGTCGCCGATGACCTTGATCGGCGAGACGGTGAAGCCGTCCACCACTTCGATTTCGCGGTTCTGCGGCACGCCGCGCACGAATTCCATGAAGTGGACCTTGCCGTTGCGGCGAATGGTCAGCTTCAGCAGTTTCGACAGCGCGTTCACGCACGAGACGCCAACGCCGTGCAGGCCGCCGGACACCTTGTACGAGTTCTGGTCGAACTTGCCGCCCGCGTGCAGCTCCGTCATCACGATCTCGGCGGCCGAGCGCTTCGGATCGTGCTTGTCGTCCATCTTCAGGCCGGTCGGTACACCGCGGCCGTTGTCGGTGATCGAGATCGAGTTATCGGAATGGATCGTGACGTGGATTTCCGTGCAATGCCCGGCCAGCGATTCGTCGATCGAGTTATCCAGCACTTCGAACACCAGGTGGTGCAAGCCGGTGCCGTCCGAGGTATCACCGATGTACATGCCGGGGCGCTTGCGGACCGCTTCCAGACCTTCCAGGATCTGGATCGATGCTGCGCCGTATTCTTCCTGCTTGGCCGGGATGGATGCTGCGTTCAGGCTTTCGGACATGGGACTGCTTTCTCTAGAATTCACAAAATCAGGGACTGACAACGACTGGCAAACCCGCGGATCAGATCCGCATCGGCATCACGACGTACTTGAAGTCGGGATTGTCCGGAATCGAGATCAGTGCGGACGAGTTGGAGTCGCCCAGCGACACATTGACCTGGTCGCATTTCAGGTTGTTCAGCACGTCCAGCAGGTACGTCACGTTGAAGCCGATGTCGATATTGTCGCCACCGTAGTCGATTTCCAGTTCCTCGACGGCTTCTTCCTGGTCCGCGTTGGTGGACGAGATCTTCAGCGAGCCGGGGCTGATGATGCAGCGCACGCCCTTGAACTTATCGCTCGTCATGATGGCGGCGCGCTGCAGGGAGCGCAGCAGCTCGTCGCGGCTGATGGTGAAGTCGTTCTTGTAGCCCTTCGGGATCACGCGCGTGTAGTCGGGGAACTTGCCCTCGACCAGCTTGGAGATCAGTTCGATGTCCGTGAAGCCCAGCTTGACCTGGTTGGCGGCGATGTCCAGCTGGACCGGCTCGTCGTTCTCTTCCAGCAGGCGTTGCAGCTCGATGATGGTCTTGCGCGGGATGATCACTTCCTGGCGCTCGAAGGCCTGCTCGGTCTTGACCTGGCAGAAGGCCAGGCGGTGGCCGTCGGTGGCCACGGCGATGACGTTCTCGCCGTCCAGCACCAGCAAGAGGCCATTCAGGTAGTAGCGGATGTCCTGCTGGGCCATCGCGAAGTGGACCATGTTGAACAGGTGCTTCAGCGTCTTTTGCGGCAGGGTGAACGAGGCGTTGAAGGTTTCCGCTTCCTGCACGGTGGGGAATTCCTCGGCGGCCAGCGTCTGCAGCGCGAAGCGCGACTTGCCGCTCTGGACGGTCAGGCGCTTGTTCAGCAAGGTCATCGTCACGTCGCCCGATTCGGGCAGCGCGCGCAGGATGTCGAGCAGCTTGCGCGCGGCCACGGTGGTGCCGGCAACGTCGGCGCCGGAGCCGATATTGGCGTTCGTCGTGATCTGCACTTCCGTATCGGTGGACAGGAACGAAACGGCTTCGCCTTCCTTGCGGATGAGGATATTGGCCAGAATCGGCATGGTGTGCCGACGCTCGACAATACCGCTCACGATCTGCAGTGGCCGGAGAAGCGTGTCTCGGGTGGTTTTGACCAGTTGCATAAATATCCTCGATGTAAAGTGTTTGTTGAATCGGCCGCGCCGCGCACGGGGCGCGGCGTGACTCAGCAGTTTATCAAATTCGTGCCGTTGTCCGGCTGCAGAAAAGGTTCAAAGTGGCGGCGTGAATCCGCCTCCCCAATCATCCTTTCAATGTCTGCTCCAGCACATGCAGCTCGTGGTTGCATTCCGGGTTCTTGGTGCGGTCGTTGGCGATCTTGCGCACCGCGTGCAGCACGGTGGTGTGATCGCGTCCGCCGAACAGCTCACCGATCTCCGGCAGGCTCTTTTGCGTCAGTTCCTTGGCCAGGTACATGGCAATCTGGCGCGGGCGGGCGATATTGGCCGGCCGGCGCTTCGAATACATGTCCGCGACCTTGATGTTGAAGAAGTCCGCGACGGTCTTCTGGATGTTCTCCACGCTGATCTGGCGGTTCTGCACCGACAGCAGGTCCTTCAGGGCCTCCTTGACGATGTCGATGGAGATGTCCTTGCCGTGGAAGCGCGAGTAGGCCAGGATCTTGCGCAGCGCGCCTTCCAGCTCGCGCACGTTCGAGCGCAGGTGCTTCGCGACAAAAAAGGCCACGTCGTCGGACAGGGTCACGCCTTCGGACTTGGCCTTCTTCAGCAGGATGGCCACGCGCATTTCCAGCTCCGGCGGCTCGATCGCCACCGTCAGGCCCGAGTCGAAGCGCGAGATCAGGCGGTCGTCCATGCCCGTGATCTCCTTCGGATACGTGTCCGACGTGATGATGATCTGCTTCTTTGCCGCGATCAGCGCCTCGAACGCATAGAAGAACTCTTCCTGCGTGCGGCTTTTGCCGCCGAAGAACTGGATATCGTCGATCAGCAGCATGTCCAGCGAGTGGTAGTAATGCTTGAAATCGTCGAAACCCTTGCGCTGGTAGGCCGTCACCACGTCGCGCACGTACTGCTCGGCGTGGATGTAGCGGATGCGCGCGCCCGGCTGGTCGGCCATCACCTGGTTGCCGATCGCGTGGATCAAGTGGGTTTTACCCAGGCCCACGCCGCCGTAGAAGAACAGCGGGTTGTACGACACGCCCGGGTTGTTCGCCACCTGGATCGCGGCGGCGCGCGCCAGCTGGTTGGCCTTACCGGTGACGAAGCTGTCGAAGGTCAGGTCCGTGTTGATGCGGCTTTGCTCGCGTCCCCGTGCATTGGCGAAGTCGTTGGCCGCGGCCGACGACGAGGCCTGCGGCATGTCGCGCACGTCCTGCGTGGGCACCGAGGGCAGGGCGGTGCTGCCGATCGTGTTGCTGACCGGGTTGGCGCTGTTACCGGTACCACCGCCGATGCCGCCGTTGACGGTGGGCGGCGAGGGTTTACGGGCCGGGTTGGTACGCGGGTCCAGCACGAACTGCACCTCGGTCGGCGCCTCCCAGTATTGCGACGCCAGGGCGGTGATGCGGCTGGCGAACTGGGTTTTCACCCAATCAAGCTTGAAGCGGTTGGGCGCAGCAATGCGCAACTTGCCGTTCTCGTAATCGAGCGGTACAAGCGGTTTTATCCACGCGCTGAATTGTTGCGGCGTCAGCTCCAGTTCCAGTTGAGCGGAACAGGTCTGCCAGAAATTTTCCATGAATCGTCTATCTGCAAAAGCTTGGGGAGGGCGCCGGGGAAACCCCATACGCGCCACACGTAACACGCTATTCTAACTCCGAACCCAACAAGTTATCCACAGGGTTGTTCCAAAATTTGCGGAAAATCGGTGCGGCGGGTGCCCCTGGCGGCCCTGTTGGCTGTTGACAAGCACCTCTCAAATGCTGATAATTCAGGGTTCCCCGCCCGTACTCCGTGATTTTTCAGTTTACGATCAGCGCGGATGAAGCGGGCGATGAGATTGGCCAGCTTGTGCCGGACGTGTGGGCATAAGTGCGCGAAATGTCATTGGCACCAATAACTGAAGGGATAACCCGGCGTGCGTGCTGAGTTTCAGCGCTGTGCGGCAGGCCCGATTTTGCATTTTTTTGCTTCTTTAGCGAGACCAACATGAAACGTACTTACCAACCTTCCGTCGTGCGCCGCAAGCGTACCCACGGTTTCCGCGCTCGTATGGCTACCCGTGGCGGCCGCCAAGTCCTGAACGCACGCCGTGCAAAAGGCCGCAAGCGTCTGGCTGTATAAGCCACTGCTTGCTTGCTGAGTGGACAGTAGTTCAAACAGCTCTTCAGGCGAAGGTTCTCACGACTTCGCGCGCGCTCGGCGCATCGTTAAAACGGATGAATTTTCATCCGTTTTTCGTTTGCGCCCGACCCAGAAAAGCGCGCATTTCGTGCTGTACACCCGCCAGAATCAGCTGCCCCATGCGCGGCTGGGCGTCGTCGTTGCCAAACGTCTGGCGCCGCGCGCCGTCACGCGCAACACCATCAAACGCGTCACCCGCGAGCTGTTCCGCGTGACCGGCCTGCCCGCCATCGATTGCGTGGTGCGGCTGTCGAAATCGGTCAATACCAAGGCCGGTCCGGCCACGACGGCGAAGCTGAAGGCGGAACTGCGCGTCGAACTGACACGCCTGTTCGCTGCCCAGGCTGCGATCCATGCGAAAGCCCGGCCCGCGCCATGAAAACCCTGCTTTCCCTCCTGCTGCGGTTCTATCAGGTTGCCATCAGCCCCCTGATGGCACCGTCGTGCCGCTTCTATCCGAGCTGCTCGAACTACGCGCTGGAGGCGCTGCGCACACACGGCGCGGCAAAAGGCAGCTGGCTCGCGGCACGCCGCGTCTGCCGCTGTCACCCGTGGAATCCGGGCGGGCTCGATCCCGTCCCACCCCGGCATTCTTCAACAACCGCTAGCGGTTGCAACCACTCCTGACTGTACCCAATGGATATCAACAAACGCACAATCCTGTGGATCGTCTTCGCTGTTTCGCTGGTCGCCCTGTGGAACGAGTGGATGATCTCGTCCGGCAAGCCGTCCATGTTCTCGCCGGCGCAAACCACGGCCGCCAAGCCTGCCGCCACCGCCAACGGCCTGCCTGCGCCGGTCGGCGCCGCCACCGTGGCCGGCGCTGCCGCCGTGCCTGGCACCGCGGCCCCGTTCAAGAGCGAAGTCGTGACGGTCACGACGGACGTGTTCAAGGTCGACATCGACAGCCTGGGCGGCCAGATCAAGCGCCTGGAACTGCTCAAGTTCAAGGACAATATCGACCCGACCCGCAACCAGCAGCTGTTCCAGCAGGGCGGCAACCGCGTTTACCTGGCCCAGACCGGCCTGGTGGGCGCCGCCGGCCTGCCGAACCACAACACCGGCTTCACGGTCCGCCCCGGCCCGCGCACCCTGGATGCTTCCGGCCAGGTGCAGGTCGTCATGGACGCCGAACAGAACGGCGTCAAGCTGACCAAGACCTTCACGTTCAAGCGCGGCGACTACACCATCGACGTGCGCCACGACGTCACCAACACGGGTGCCGCGCCGGTCAAGCCGGAGCTGTACATGCAGCTGGTCCACGACGGCAACAAGCCGGAAGGTTCGTCCTGGTTCAACCCCAGCTTCGTTGGCCCGACCCTGTACACCGATGCCGACAAGTACAAGAAGCTGACCTTCGAGAAGGTCGAGAAGGAAGACGCCGCCCAGAAGGAAAACCCGGGCAAGACGCATATTCCGGATCACCCCACCAAGGCCGACACCGGCTGGGTCGCGATCTCGCAGCACTTCTTCGTCTCCGCCCTGGTCCCGCAGGACAAGCTGGCGCGCGACATCTTCACGCGCAAGGTCGATACGAACACGTACGCCATCGGCGTCGTGCAGCCGCTGGGTACCCTGGCGCCTGGCGCCACCGTGTCGAACAACGCCAAGCTGTTCTCCGGTCCGCAGGACGAGCAGGCGCTGGAAAAAGTGTCGCCCGGCCTGCCGCTGGTGAAGGACTACGGCATGCTGACCATCGTCGCCAAGCCGATGTACTGGGTCATGGAGAAGATCCACGCCGCGCTGGGTAACTGGGGCTGGACCATCATCGCCTTCACGATCCTGATCAAGCTGGTGTTCTTCCCCCTGTCGGCCGCCAGCTACCGCAGCATGGCACGCATGAAGGTGGTGACGCCGAAGATGACGGCCATCCGCGAGCGCCATAAAGGCGACCCGCAGAAGATGAACCAGGCCATGATGGAGCTGTACAAGACCGAGAAGATCAACCCGCTGGGCGGCTGCCTGCCGATCGTCGTGCAGATGCCCGTGTTTATCGCCCTGTACTGGGTGCTGAACGCGTCGGTCGAAATGCGCGGCGCGCCGTGGATCCTGTGGATCCACGACCTGACCAAGCCCGACCCGTTCTTCATCCTGCCGGTGCTGTACGCCATCTCGATGTTCGTGACGATGAAGCTGAACCCGCAGCCGGCCGATCCGGCCCAGGCCAAGATGATGCTGTTCATGCCGCTGGCATTCTCCGTCATGTTCCTGTTCTTCCCGTCCGGCCTGGTGCTGTACTGGGTCGTCAACAACCTGTTCTCGATCGCCCAGCAGTGGGTCATCACGAAGAAGCTGGCACCGGACGCCAAAATGCTGAGCTGATGCGCCGCTAGCATCTGTTGCCACAAAAATAGGGACAGACCCCATTTTTCAGGAAACATTTCCTGAAAAATGAAGGTCGGTCCCTTTTTTTATTAGAATCAACCTATGAATCTCGATACCTCCCCCATCGCCGCCATCGCCACCGCCCCGGGCCGCGGCGGCATCGGCGTGGTGCGCGCCTCCGGCAAGAACCTGCAGGGCCTGGCGCAGGCGCTGTTCGGCACCGCCCTGAAAGCCCGCCATGCCACCTACATTCCCTTCACGCAGGACGACGGCAGCCTGATCGACCAGGGCATCGCCATCTATTTCAAGGGCCCCCATTCGTACACGGGCGAGGACGTCATCGAGCTGCAGGGCCACGGCGGCCCCGTGGTGCTGCAGATGCTGCTGCAGCGCGTGCTGCAGGCGGGGCATGAATTCGGCCTGCGGCTGGCCGAGCCGGGCGAATTCACCCGCCGCGCCTACATGAACGACAAGCTCGACCTGGCCCAGGCCGAGGCCGTGGCCGACCTGATCGACGCCTCGACCGAGGCGGCGGCGAAATCGGCCACCCAATCGCTGTCCGGCGCGTTCTCGAAGACCATCCACACGCTGGTCGAGCGCGTCACGCACCTGCGCATGCTGGTCGAGGCCACGCTCGACTTCCCCGAGGAAGAAATCGACTTCCTGGAAAAATCCGACGCACGCGGACAGCTGAAGGGCATCGTCGACGCGCTGGACCAGGTGTTCCGCCAGGCCTCGCAGGGCGCCCTGCTGCGCGAAGGCCTGAATGTCGTGCTGGTGGGCCAGCCGAACGTCGGCAAGTCCTCGCTGCTGAACGCGCTGGCGGGGGCGGACGTGGCCATCGTCACGCCGATCGCCGGCACCACGCGCGACAAGGTCAGCGAAACGATCCAGATCGAAGGCATTCCGCTGAACATCATCGACACGGCCGGCATCCGCGGCCACGACGAAGCGGTGGACCTGGTCGAGCGCATCGGCATCGAGCGCACCTGGGGCGAAGTGGGCAAGGCGGACGTCATCCTGCACATGCTGGACGCCAACCACGGCCCCACCCTGGCCGACGAATCGATCCTGGCCGCCTTCCCGGAAGGCGTGCCGGTGCTGCGCATCTGGAACAAGATCGACCTGTCCGGCCACAAGCCGTCGCTGGACCAATCGGCCGAAGCGACCCACATCTACCTCTCCGCCCATGACCACCTGGGCATCGACCTGCTGCGCGCGGAACTGCTGCGCATCGCCGGCTGGCAGCAGACGGGCGAATCGCTGTACCTGGCCCGCGAACGCCACCTGATCGCGCTGAAAAACGCGGCCCGCCACCTGGACCACGCCACACAGCACGCCGCCCAGACGGATCAGTCGCTCGACCTGTTCGCCGAGGAGCTGCGGCTGGCGCAGACGCAGCTTTCCACGATTACCGGCGCGTTTTCGTCGGATGATTTGCTGGGGGTGATTTTCAGCCGGTTTTGTATCGGGAAGTGATGGTGGTGCCGTTGCTGGCAGTTGGGTGCGCGGCAGGCATGAATTGTCCGCCCCGGCCGGGGCAAAGCGCACCGACTCATTTGCAGTAGCCGCCGCGAAGCCTTGGTCGAAAGCGATATTCCGGCAGAACGCCTGATTCGAAGGAGACTTGCATGGGACTTCTAACCTTCAGCCTCAACATCACTCTCGACGGCTGCATCGACCATCAAGAGGGAATTGCCGATGACGAGACGCACGCCTTTTTTACCCGGCTGATGGACGAGAATGGGGCGATGCTGTGGGGCCGCACCACCTACGAGATGATGGAGAGCTACTGGCCGGCGGTCGCGCGCGGCGACGTGGAGATGCCGCCGACGGTGCGCGAGTGGGCGCTCAAGTTGGAGACCAAGCCGAAATACGTCGTGTCGACAACGCGAACGGCGTTCCCGTGGGCTAATTCCCACCACGTTGCGGGCGACGTGCGGGCGGGCGTGCAAAAGCTGAAGGACATGAATCCGGCCGGCGTGCTGCTCGGTAGCGGCAAGCTGGCGGCTGCGCTGGATCGGTTGGAACTGATCAACGAATACCAGTTTCTCGTTCATCCCAGGATCGCCGGCCACGGCCCGACGCTGTACCAGAGTGGGCTGCCCGGCACGCGAAAGCTGGAGCTGCTGTCGGCAAAGCCGCTCGGTAACGGCGCCGTCGCCATGCATTACAGGCGCGGCTGACTATTGGCGAGTGCTAATTGGCCGCAGCCGATGCACCCTCAATTCCGGCATACGATACTGAACTGGTTCTGCCCGGCGTATTCCCCCTTGCGCCCCGTAACGGTGCATTCCTTCGTATCGTCCGGCAGGCGCTTCGCCAGCGACACCTCATTGAGCATGCCGTAATCGCAGGTCAGCCATTTGCCGCGCGAGAAATCGCCGGTGAGCGGGTAGCGGGTGACCCATGCCTTGTTCTTCGCGTTGCCCGCTTCGCCGATCATGCGTCCAAGATCTTCCGGTGGGCCGTCGGTGGGCTCGGCGTTGTGCAGGAATAGGGGGGCGTTGATACTTCCCTGCCAGCCTTTCGGCTGCCCGGTCAGGCGCAGGGCGGAGGCCGGGAGGCGGTCAGGGCACACGATGGTAAATTCGGCTGCGGCGGCAGCACTGGTCGCTGCGGCGAGCAGGGCGGTCAGCAGCGCTTTCATCTTTTCTCGATTACAGAAAACGCATCGGCGTTTTCGGTGGGACGGATGAAGTTGCCATTCTTGTCCTTGCCCAGGCGTTTGATGAACCGTTTGCTGATGGTAGGCTTGCTGACGTCGCTCTTCCACTGATCCATGATATAGACGCCATCTGCGCTCTGGCTCAGGTAGAAGGCCGCATGGTTCCCATGGCTGAGCGCAGGCCAGCGGCCGTTGACGAAGGTGGCAATTGCCGTGCCTTCTGCCAATGAGCGGTTACCGACAACTGCTGCGCCTTCCTTCCAGCCGCCGGTCCACCGTGCTTTGGTGAAATGCTTAATCAAGGTGACGCATTCTCCGTCACCGACTTTCTCCTTCTTGTCCAGCTCTCGCACTTCTTTATAGACAAACGGCATGGCAATCTCCCAAGCGAATCAGGAGATTGATTGTGGATTCAAACCGGACTTCAATTATTGATCATTGGCAACTCTTACTCACGTACGTGCGCATCTAAGGCGGTATCAGGGGCTTTGTTTCTCCCTTCGTGGCCGCCGCCGTTTCACGACACCACGCCCGTGTTTTGTCCCCAGGCCACCCATCCAATCCAGCACGTAAGACAGCAGGTAATACATCGCCGGCAGCATGAACAGCATCACCCATCGCCAAGGCCCGGCCAGCCGTGGCTCGGTGAACATCCCCAGCCCCAGCAGGAACATCAACCCCGCGCACAGGTGCGTGAAGACGCGGCCGGGGTCAGGTTCGCGGCCGCGCCGGCGCAGCAGCGCGCAGATGGTGTCGCGCACGGCGTACAGCAGCGCGACCGAACCGATTAGAAATACGCCCACACCCACGTTGGCCAGCGCGCCCCTGCCGAATACGCCGAGCAGCGCCAGGCCGGCCAGCATCGCGGCCACGGATAGTGCAAGTTTGATCAGTTCTTTTCGCATGGAACGCAGCATAGCACCATGCCGGGGCAGGCTGCCGCTATCGCCAAAGCGCTTCCCATTGGCAAAATATTGGTCGCGTCCACGGCCCGGATCGGTACTGTTGTGAATCTGCATGAGGGTGCGTCAACACACGAAACTGCGTGCTTTGAGCTGTTTTAATCCTGCTATTATTTATTCGGGCAAACACCAACGGCCCCGCATTCCGCCTTGCTCTGCCTTGTTGCGCGGTGGATGAAAGGCCGGTGGAGGTTGAGCATTCTCATGCCCGCGCACTTTTCGCTGACGTAATCTTGCTACCAGGCTTGAAGTGCATCCGAAAGGGGAAAATCGTGGAACAGAATCAAGAGAAATTGTCGTCCGATGGCGCACCGTCGCTGATGCCCCCGATGCCGGTGCTGTCCGCGGCGACGCGCACCCGTCAGTCGCTTCCCCCGAAAGGATCATGCTGGTATTGCGAGAAACCGCTCGACAGCGTGCGCCGCTTCTGCGGCAAAGAATGCGCCGATTCGTTCGAAGAAGAAGCCGAGTACACGCGCTGACAAGCCGCGTGACCGGGCCCGGTCACAAGGCCGGGCGCAGCAGGCTTAGGGCGCGATCGAAGTCGTATTCGTCGATGGCTGCCGCCACTGCCTGCCAGGGCTCGGCCCCCAGCGTTTCCGCCAGCAGCATGCCGTAGCGCGTTGCCAGGTCCACGGCGGCGCCATTGCCTTCATCGAGCAGGCGCGCCAGTTCCTGCAACAGAATAATCCCGTCGCTTTGCTCCGGCATCGGTGTTGTTGTCGCGGGCGGCGGATGACGTTCCATTTCGTCCGCGATCTCCACCAGCAGTACTTCCAGCGCCGTCTGCAAGGGATGGATCAATTCGTCGATGGCCTCGCCGGCCGCCAGCGCATCTTCCGCCTGGCCCGCCAGCGCCGACAGCTGCGGCGCCGACACCAGTCCCGCAGCCCCTTTCAACGTGTGCAAGGTGCGATGTGCCGACTCGCGGTCGCCGCTGGCCAGCTGCGCCGCCGCATCCTGGACCGACGAGGCATAGCCGGCAAAGCGGCGCAGCACATTGCCGTAGACGTGGCGGTCGCCCAGCAGGCGGGCCAGCCCCCGTTCGGGATCGAGGATGGGCAGGGTTTCGGTTGCTTGGTGGGGAAGGGTCATCAACGTGTCGTGAAGGACCAGCTGCGCGTGACGGCATTGCCGTCGACGGTGCCGCTGAAGCTGACGTCGTACGTCGTGCCTGCGGCCAGCCTGGTCAGTGGAATGACGGCCGCAGCCGATTTCGGGGTGTCGCTGTCGACTGCCTTGCTCAGCAGCCGCGTCGGCAGGTCCGCGCCGCCGCGCGGACGCACGGTAAAACTGGTCACCGTGATGGTCGACGTGTTGTCGGCATGGACGCTGATCGGATAACCGACCTCGTTCTGGTTCGGCACCGGGTCCGGCGACTCGCTGTCGCTGAGAAAGTTGGGCGGCACCGCAAGCTGGTTGTTGACGGGATAAGTCACCAGGTTGCCGCGCCCGATGCCGGGGCCATACCCGTTATTGGCCGCAAAATCCGTCGTGAAATACGTGTAGTTGCTGGCGTTCGTGACGGCGCCCGTGCCCATCTCGCGGAACAGGGGCTCGAACACGACGAAACGGTGATAGATGGCCGCGACCAGTTCCTCGGCATGGTAGAAGCCGGACCGTTCGCCGGCGGCGGAAATCACTTCGCCATAGGCGCGCGCACCCGTGAAGAAGTAGCCGGCATTGTTCAGGCGGTTCAACAGGGTCTGGCCCGTGAAGCCCGGGTTGCCGGCGATCTGGTCGTGCGAGACGGTATTGTTCAGACGCTGGTAGTTCGAGTGGCCCAACGCGGCCTGGTCGATGACACCATTGCGCGTCAAGGTGGACAGGCCCACCTGGTTGCGCCGGTAATTGAACCAGGCGAAGCCGTCGGTGGCCGTGTCGCCGCTGGCCGTGGGGGCGCCGGGCTGCGGTGTGACGGGCGTGATCGGCGTCGGTGGCGTGACGGCACCGTTCGGGCTGGAATCGCCGCCGCCGCCGCAGGCGGCCAGCAGCCCCGCCAGCAACAGGGCGGTCAGGGGCGATTTGCAAGTGTCGATTGCGCGCATGGTGAGTGCCAAAAGGGGCCGGTCCAGCCCGGCCATGGGCCGATTCTAAAGCCAAATCCGGCATCCGAACGGATTTTCGCCCTTTTTTGCACATGGTTCAGTGGCGCTGCGGCCCCGCCGGCGGCGTTACAATAGCCTCGGATGCTACATCGTCACAGTTGCCGGAAACCTCACAGTCCAGAAAACAATTTGAATACTCCCCACACCCGCCGCATGCAGCGCGCCAAGTTTGCCTTGCCCAGCTTCGTCACCCTGCTGTCGATCGCCTGCGGCTTCGGCAGCATCGTCATCTCCGTCGACAATGCCTATGTCGGCTTTCCCCAGGATTACCGGCTGGCCGCCGCGCTCCTCGTGCTGGCGGGGATCTTCGATGCGCTGGACGGCTTCGTGGCCCGCGCCACCGGCACCAGTTCCGAGTTCGGCGTGCAGCTCGATTCGATCGCGGACGTGATGAACTTCGGCTGCGGCCCCGCCATGCTGCTGTACTGCTACGGTTTCGTGCTGATGGGGCCGGCCGATCCGACCCTGCTGCGCGCCGGCGGCATCGCCGCCTTCTTCTTCGTAGCCTGCGGCGCGCTGCGCCTGGCCCGTTTCAACGTCAACGTGGGCCGCACCGATCCGAAATACTTCGTCGGCATGCCCATCACGGCGGGCGCCGCCTGCGTGGCCTCCGTCGTCGTGGCCTGGCCAGAGCCGCCCGATACGTCGCTGCACGGCTGGCTGGTGGTGGCGCTGCTGTTCGTCGTGGGCAGCCTGATGGTCTCGACCATCCGTTTCCCCAGCTCGAAACAGAAAAAGAGCGCGGGCCTGTTCGTGCTGCTGGCCGTGAACGTGGGCCTGCTGGTCTGGCTGCGTGCCTACTACTTCGTGCTGTTCTTCCTCGTGTATATCACCGGTACCGTGCTGCTGAACCTGGCCTGGAAGAAGGGCTTCCGGAAGATCCCGCCGCCGGTCGTGTATGAGGATTAATGGGGAAGACTAATGTGCCATCAGCACGGGCAAGGTCATCGACTGCAGGATCGTCGCCGTCACGCCGCCCAGCAATAGTTCCCTGAAGCGGGCGTGGCCATAGCCACCCATGACGAGCAGGCCGGCCGATTCGTCCGCCGCGAACGATAGCAGTGCCTGCGCCACGTCGTCGCCGCCTTCGCGCGCCGTGACCGTGGCGGTGATGCCATGCCGGCCCAGGTAACGGCCGATATCGGTGGGGCCGGGCACCCACGCCGCGTCCGCCGCCTGGCCGGGTTCGCCCAGCATGACGACGACGACCTGCCGCGCCAGCCGCAACAGCGGCAAGGCGAACAGCAGCGCGCGGTTCGCTTCCGGGCTGCCATCCCACGCCACCAGGGCTTTGCCATCCGGCTGGAATTGGGCGCCGATATCGGGCAGCACCAGCACCGGCCTGCCGCTGCGCAGCAGCACGTGTTCCGCCAGGTCCAGCCGCGATCCCGGCACGGCCGGCGCATGGGCCGACTGGCCCAGCACGACCAGGTCGCAGCAGCCTGCCCGCGCCACCAGGGCGTCCGCCTCCTGGTCGTCGATCAGCACACGCTCGGTCGTCGTCACACCCGCCGCGCGGGCAATCCTTTCGAAGCGGTCCAGCTGGCCCTCGGCCTGGATGCGCAGGCGTGTACATTTGGCCGCCACCGCCGGCGCTTCCGGCGCGCGATTGCCCGGCCCGACGAAACGCGAGACGCCCGTCAGCGCCGTGCCCACCAGGTGGGCCTGGAAAGCCGTGGCGATGCGGGCGGCGATGCCGATGCGCACTTCGGACGCCATGTGCGCATCCGCATGAACGAGTAGGGTCTTGTAATCCACGGTCGACTCCCGCGGCAGGCGCCGCACTGGCATCGCAGGGCGGCTACACCGCCGATGCTTCAACGGTATCGACGTGGCACAGCCGGCGCCATGCGCCAGATCAAATGTGCCGTGATTGACAGGAGGTTGTGGCCTTATGCCACCTCGTGGCCCCGCGCCGCACGCAGGATCTCGAACCACTGCGGACGGCTCAGGGCGAAGCGGGTTGCTTCCGCCGCTTCGGCAATCGCTTCGATCCGGCCGCTGCCCGTCAGCGGGATCGGCTTGCACGGCAGCTGCATGATCCACGCGAACACCACGCTGGCGAACGAGCGGCCCGTCTCTTCGGCCACCTGCCGGATCTTGGCGCGCAGCGGCGTTGCGGCCGCATCGTCGCCGAACAGGCGCCCGCCCGCCAGCGGCGACCAGATCATCGGCGCCACGCCCTTGTCCTGCAGGCCGTCGAAGGTTTCGTCGAACAGCGGGTCCAGGTGCAGCGGCGAGAATTCGACCTGGTTGGTGGCCAGCGGCACGCGGCGGTGCAGGCTTTCGAACTGGTGCCGGCTGAAATTCGATACGCCGAAATGACGCACCTTGCCGGCCGCGCGCAGGCCCTCGAAGGTCTCGGCGATTTCGTCGAAGTCCATCAGCGGATCGGGGCGGTGGATCAGCAGCAGGTCGAGGTGGGTCGTGCCCAGCGTCTTCAGGGAATTGTCCACCGAGGCGACGATATGGGCGGCCGAGGTGTCGTAGTGCTGGATGGTGTGGCCCGGGCGCGCCGGCGACTTCAGCTTGATGCCGCACTTGCTGACGATCTGCATATGGTTGCGTAGCCCCGGCTGCAGCGCCAGCGCCTCCCCGAACAGCGCTTCCACGCCATAGCCGCCATAGATGTCGGCATGGTCGAAGCTCGTCACGCCCAGTTCCATGCACTGCTGGATGAAGGCCAGCCGCTGCTGGGGCGACATGTCCCAATCGCCCATGCGCCACATGCCGGCCACGATACGCGACAGCGCGAGGCCGTCATCGGAGGTGCGGACGACGGGGCAAGGGGCGGAAAAATGGGCCATGACATGCTTTCAGTTCAGGAGGGAGGAGGGCTGATTATAGTGCCGGCTTCGCCTTTCGGGCGCGGCGATGCCGTAACCGGTTTGTACAAAAAAAAAGCGGCCCGAAGGCCGCCGAAAGTGAGAACAAGCGCGCGGCCTTGGATTTCCGCGTTCAGGGACGTTCTCGATAAACCTTGAATTACGTGGTGTGACCTCGTCAGAAGCGGTACATCACCGAAGCTTCCCACGTGCGGCCGAACAAAGGGCGGGCGTTGATGGGGCCGGCGCCGCCCGTGGTCAGACGCGAGTTGCCTTCCGTCAGGCCCAGTTCGTTCGACAGGTTGCTGCCGTTGACGCGCAGCTCGATCTTCTCGCCCAGCCGGTAGACGGCGCCCAGGTCCACCGTCTTGTACGAGGGCAGGTATTGCAGGTTGGCCTGGTCGGCCCAGCGCTCGCCGATATGCGTGTAGGTGCCGTAGAGGCGCAGCTCGTTGTCGCCCATCGGGATACGGTAGGTCGGCGTGAAGCGGTATTGCAGCTTCGGCTGGCGCTGCACGCGCTTGCCGGCCGTGCTGGGGTTGTCCTTGTATTCCGAATCCTGGTAGTCGCCCGTCAGGGTCAACGTCAGGTTCTGGATCGGACGCAGCGCCAGCTCGAATTCGATGCCGTTGCCCTTCGAGCCGCTGACGGAATTGAGGATGGTGCCGTCGGCCAGGATCTGCTGGAAGGCGATGCCGTCGAATTCCGTGTGGAAGTAGTTGATGTAGGCGCTGTAGAGCTGCGTGGCCGTCTTGAAGCCCACTTCGAACTGCTGGATCTTCGGCGTCGGCAGCAGGCCGCGGTCGTTTACGTTGGCCTGGCTGCCGGCGTTGCGCAGGTCGTCGAACGCGACGAAGGTGTGGCCCGTGTTGGCGCGGGCGAAGATGGCGGCGTCGCGGCTGAGCTTGAAGTTACCGCCGATGGTGAAGGAATTAGCCGAATCCGTGCGGGTCAGGGCCGTGTTGGCACCCGTCGGCATCGAGGTGCCGTTGTTATAGACGGTCAGCGGATTGTTGTCCGTGTCGCCCGAGCGCAGGTTCGACACGGTGGCGTCGAGCTTCTGGCGCTCGCGGCGGATGCCGCCATCGACCTTGATGCGGTCGTTGATCTTCCACTCGTTGGCGATGAACAGGGCCGTGTTGCTGCCGTCGTAAGAGGCCACCGGGGCGTAGTTGACGGGGCCTTCCTTGCCCTGGTTGGCGACGATGACGCCATTGTTCAGCCGCACGTCGATCAGGCGGGCGTTCGGCACGGCCGTCATCAGGTGGCTGTTGCCGAGGAACCAAACGTCGTCCGACGAGTAATTGGCGAAATAGCCGCCGATCGTCACCGTGTTGTCCTTCATCCATTCCTTGCTGACGCGGATCTCGTCCGTGAACGACTGCAGCTTCTTTTCGACCGCCCACAGGCCGGCCTGCACCACCTGCTGGTTGGCGGGCACGGGCGTGCCGTCCAGGTAGGTGGCCGTGGCCGTCGTCGCCGTCTGGCCGGCCACCGCGTTGCGGTAGGTCGACAGCGCGGTGGCGTTGTAGGCGCCCATCGCCAGCGGATTGTTCCCGGTGAACATGGCGATGGTGTTCATGTCGCCGTCGAAGTAATTGAACTTGTTCGACACGTTCCAGCCCGAGATGGCCTGGTTGAACTCGACGCCGAACACGGTGGCGGCCAGGCCGCGGCCGTCGCCCAGGTCGTAGTTCAAGGTGCGCCCCGGCGCGGCTTCCACGGTAAAGCGGCGCATTTCGCCGCTCATCAGGGTGCCCGTCAGCGGGTCGAAGCCGGGGAATTCGGAGATCGAACGGCCTTCGTTGGCCGAAATCAGGGGAACGCCCGTGTAGAACGCATTCTTGTCGTCCGTGCGGCGGGCGTAGAAGGTCACTTCGCCCTGGTCGAGCTTCTTCGTCAGCGTGGCGGTGATCTGGCCACCCTTGTCGGACGGGAAGCCGGCATCGCGCACGCCGTTGGTGTTGCGGTAGAAGCCGCCGATGGTGCCGTACCAGCCGTCCGAGATCTTGCCGCCGTAGAACACGTCGACCCGGCGCAGCTCGCCGGTGCCGGTGGAGAAGCGGATCGAGCCTTCCGGCGTGTCCGTACCCTTCTTCAGGATGAAGTTCATCGTCGCGCCCGGCTGGCCGTTCGAGAAGATCGTGCTGGGGCCGCCCCGCAGCACTTCGACGCGCTCGATGGTGTCATCCAGGCGGAAGGCGGACGAGCCCTCGAAGAAGGACAAGGTCGGCACCGGGTAGATCGGGTTGCCCATCATCTGCACGGAAACGAAGGGCGAATCCGAGCCGGACGGGAAGCCGCGCACCTCGATATTGGCGCCGGACTGGCCGCCGGTGGCTTCCGCATACACGCCCGGTACCAGCTTCAGGATGTCGGCCGTGCTGCTGGGGGCGGCCTGGCGCAGCTGTTCCTCGGAAGCGGTCGTGATGGAGAAGGCGGAATCGAGTTTGCGCACGCCGCCGGTGGCGACGCCGGTGACGACCACCTGTTGCAGTTCGGTCTGGACCGCGTCATTGCGGGCGGCGGCGGCCTGGGTTTGCGGCGCGGCCGGTTGGGCTTCGGGGCCGGCGCCGGTGGCGGCGGCCGTGCCGGTGCCGCTGGTGTCCTGGACCTGCGCCTGGGACTGGGCAGGGCCAGCCAGCGCCAGCAGGGCCAGCGAGATGGACGAAGCAAGGCAAGTACGAGAAATTCTCATGGGATGGGCTTTCTTATGGGTGAATGTCGTCTCCGGGACCAACGCCCGGTCATACCGGACGTTCCCGCCGCTTTACAGCGTGGTGAAGCGTGATGCGAAGCTTGTTCTGCTGTTCTTGCCTGCTATTGAAACAACAAATGATATCGATGTCAATCAGATTGTTATCGATGTCATTTTTTGCGACAAAGTTTTTGAATCTGTCATAATGCCCCCCAGACCTTGAACCCGAGCGACCGATGCCCCCAGCCAAACCCAGCGAATCCGGATTGACAATGGAAGACCTTGCCCGAGTGGCGGGCGTCTCCAAGATCACCGTATCGCGGGCCCTGCGCAACAGCCCGCTGGTGACGGAAGCCACCCGCGACAAGGTGCGCAAGATCGCCGAAGAGCAGGGCTACCGCCTCAATGTGAGCGCTCGCAACCTGCGCATGGGCCGTTCGTATTCGGTGGCGGTTGTGGTGGAAATGACACCGGCGAAGGGCCGGCCCATGTCCGACCCGTATCCGCTGGAGCTGCTGGGCGGCATCACGCAGGAACTGACGACGGCCGGCTACAGCGTCGTGCTGACATCGAAGCAGTTGCTGGACACGGCGCCGGTCCAGGGAGCGGACGGGTTGATCCTGCTGGGCCAGGGCTCGCACGGCGAAGCGGTAACGACGTTGAAGAAGACGGGCCTGCCGCTGGTGGTGTGGGGCGCGCCGGAGCCGGGTTCGAACACGATCGTCGTCGGCAGCGACAACCGCAAGGGCGGCATCAGCGCGGCGCAGCGCTTCATCGAGCTGGGCCGCACGAAGCTGGTGTTCCTGGGTGACGTCGACCATGCGGAAGTGCAGGAACGTTGCGCCGGCTTCATCGACGCCATGGGCGGGCGCGGCACGGTGCACATCATGCGCCCGAAAGCCTTCACCTTCGAAGCCGGCTTCGACTGCATCTCGGCGCTGTTGAAAAAGAAGGGCCAGAGCTTCGACGGCGTGTTCGCCGCCAGCGACCTGCTGGCTATGGGCGCGATCCCGGCGCTGGCGGAGAAAAGCTTGCATGTGCCGGAAACCGTGTCCGTGATCGGCTACGACGACACGCCCGGCGCGGCCAGCTTCGTGCCGCCACTCACCAGCGTGCACCAGTACCTGCGCGACGGCGGCGTGCTGCTTGCGCGCAAGATGCTCGATTTGATGAACGGGGAAGCCGTCGCTTCCGAAGTGCTGCCCACGACCTTGATGGTGCGGCAGACATAAAAATACCAGCAACAACAAGCGCGCCCCGCCCGTGCGGGGCAGTTTTTTAACCCGCTTCCAAACCGGTTTGGATAAATGGGGACAGACCCCATTTTTCGAGCAACATTGCCGGGAAAATGGGGTCTGTCCCCATTTTTGAAGCAACATTCGAAGAGGTAACCGTGCTTGATACTCACCGCTTTCCGCCCGATCCGTGGCGCCTGCAAGAAACCTCGCCCGACGCGGCGGCGCATTTCCTGAACGAGACTCTATTCGCCCTCGGCAACGGCTATATCGGCGTGCGCGGCACGGCGGAGGAAGGCTGGAGCGGCCCGGCCGGCACGTCGCTGGACGGCACCTATCTGAACGGTTTCTACGAGTCCGAACCGATCCACTACCCGGAAACGGCATACGCGCTGGCCAAGACCAACCAGTTCATGCTGAACGTGCCAAATGCGAAGGGCATTGCCTTATATTTGGAAGGCGAGCATCTGGAAGACGAACACCTGGAAAGCGAGCGCTTCGACCCGCTGCAGGGCACCGTGGAGGCCTACCAGCGCACGCTGGACCTGCGCACCGGCATCCTGGAACGCTCGCTGCGCTGGACGTCGCCAGGCGGTCGCACCATCGCCTGGCGCAGCCGCCGCCTGGTCGCCTTCGACAACAAGCATTTGCTGGCGCTGCAGGTGGAAGTCACGCCCCTGAACTTCGCCGGCACGGTGCGCGTCGTCGCCACGCTCGATGGGGCGGTCAAGAATATCGAGGCCGGCGACGACCCCCGCGTGGGGTCGGCCGTCTCCGGCCCGGCATTGACCTTGCTGGGTATCGAGCAGGACGAATCGTTCGCGGCCCTGGTCCAGCAGACCCGCAACAGCGGCTTCCAGCTGGTCAGTGCGACCCTGACGGCGGTCGAATCTTCACATGCCACCGCGTTCGCACAGGACGGCTTGCGCCTGGCGCAGACGTTCACGGTGCCGGCGGTGCAGGGACATCCGGTTGTCGTCACCAAGTACGCCAGCTATCACTCGTCGCGCGACTACCCCGAAGGCGAACTGCTGCCGCGCAGCCGCGCGCTGCTGGCGCAGGCGCGGGCCGATGGCTTCGAGGTGCTGGCCCAGCGCCAGGCCGCCTACCTGGCCGACTTCTGGCAGCAGGCGGACGTGGAGATCGACGGCGACGACGCGCTGCAGCAGGGCATCCGCTTCAACGCCTACCACCTGCTGCAGTCGGTGGGCCGCGACGGCAAGACCAATATCGCCGCCAAGGGCGTCACGGGCGAGGGCTACGAGGGCCACTATTTCTGGGACACGGAGATCTACATCTTCCCCTACTTCCTGTACAACAAACCGGAAATCGCCCGCAAGCTGCTGGACTACCGCTGGGCGGGGCTGGAATCGGCCCGCCGCCGCGCGCGCCAGATGTCGCACGAGCGGGGCGCCCTGTACCCGTGGCGCACCATCGCGGGCGAGGAGTGCTCGGCCTACTTCCCGGCCGGCACGGCGCAGTACCACATCAACGCCGACATCGCCTATTCGATCAAGCTGTATTGGGATGCCACGGGCGACATCGACTGGCTGCGCGCGCACGGCGCAGAGATCGTCATGGAGACGGCACGCATCTGGACCGGCATCGGCAGCTACGACCGGCAGGGCCGCTTCGTCATCAACGAAGTGACGGGGCCGGACGAGTACACGGCCCTGGTCAACAACAACTACTACACGAACGCGATGGCGCAGCTGCACCTGCGCTTTGCCGCCACCGTGGCCGACAAGCTGGCCGCGGACTACCCGCAGGACCATGCCCGCATCGCCGCCGCCATGGGCCTGGAAGAAGGCGAGACCGCCGCATGGCGTCGCGCCGCCGACCTGATGCACCTGCCCTACGACACGGAGCTGGGCATCCACGAGCAGGACGACAGCTTCCTGTCGAAGAAGCGCTGGGACTTCGCCAACACGCCGGCGGACAAGTACCCGCTGCTGCTGAACTACCACCCGATGGTGATCTACCGCCACCAGGTGTGCAAGCAGGCCGACGTGGTGCTGGCGCTGCTGCTGCTGTCCGACCAGTTCACCCTGGACGACAAGCGCCGCGACTTCGACTACTACGAGGCCGTGACGACGCACGACTCCTCGCTGTCCTCGTGCATCTATTCCATCGTCGCCGCCGAAGTGGGCTACCAGGACAAGGCCTACGACTATTTCATGGAGACGGCGCGGATGGACCTGGACGACACCCATGGCAACACGCGCTACGGCGTGCACACGGCGGCCATGGCCGGCACGTGGCTGGGTGTGGCGTATGGCTTCGGCGGCATGCGCGTGGTCGACGGCGACGTGCGCTTCGCACCGACCCTGCCGGCCCAGTGGCGCCACTACCAGTTCCACATCCACCTGCACGGTTGCCTGCTGCGCGTGAGCGTCGGCGGCGACGGCACCACCTACACGCTGCTGCGCGGCGAAGCCCTGCGCTTCCGCCATCGCGACCGGCAGGTCGACCTGACGGCGGCACAACCCACGCACACGGAGGCATGATGAAAAAAGCAGTCATCTTCGACCTGGACGGCGTCATCACCGACACCGCCCGCTATCACTACCTGGCCTGGAAACGCCTGGCCGAAGGCGAGGGCGTGCACTTCGACGAAGCCGCCAACGAGCACCTGAAGGGCATTGACCGGATGGGGTCACTGGACCTGATCCTGGCATCCTCACCGCGCCGCTACACGGCGGATGAAAAGCTGGCGCTGGCGACGCAAAAGAACGAGCATTACAAGGAGCTGATCGCCACCATGAGCCCGGCCGACCTGCTGCCGGGCGCCGTGCAGGCGCTGATTGATTGCCGCGCGGCTGGGCTGAAAATCGGCCTGGCGTCCGTCAGCCGCAACGCCTTCACGGTGCTGGCCAGCCTGGGCATCACGGACAAGTTCGACTACGTGGTGGACGCCGGCACCATCGCCCAGGGCAAGCCCCATCCGGAGATCTTCCTGGCGGCGGCCAAGGCGCTCGGCGTGGCGCCCGAGGACTGCTTCGGCGTGGAGGATGCCGTGGCGGGCGTGGCGTCGATCAAGTCGGCCGGCATGTACGCCGTCGGCGTGGGCGACCCGCAGGTGCTGCATCAAGCCGACGTGGTCATCCCGAGCCTGGCGCAGTTCAGGCTGGCCGACTACCTGGCCGCATAAAAAAAACTAAAAAAATCGGAGGAGACAAATGAAAACCCGCCGCATCCTGTTCATCCTGTTCCTGATCTACTTTGTCTTCGCCATCCTGCTCAACAGCGTGGGCACGGTGATCCTGCAGATCATCAATAACTACGGCGTCAGCAAGGGCGCCGCCAGCGTGCTGGAAGGCTTCAAGGACCTGCCCATCGCCGTCGTGTCCTTCCTGGTGGCGTCCTTCCTGCCCAGGCTGGGCTACAAGAAGGCCATGCTGACGGGCCTGGCCATCGTCACCCTGGCCTGCCTGGCCATGCCGCTGGTGCCGGGCTTCGCGACGGCCAAGCTGCTGTTCCTGTGCGTGGGTGTGTCGTTCGCGCTGGTGAAGGTGTCCGTGTATTCGACCCTGGGCCTGGTCGCGACCAGCCCGCGCCACCATGCGGGCATCATGAACACGCTGGAAGGCTTCTTCATGATCGGCGTGCTGTGCGCCTACTGGGTGTTCGGCTGGTTCATCGATTCCGCCGATCCGCGCTCGACCAGCTGGCTGAATGTCTACTGGCTGCTGGCCGCGCTGTGCGCCGTCACCTTCGTGCTGCTGGCGCTGACCACCTTCGACGAAAGCCTTGCCGCGCTGCCGGCCGAACGCACGCCGGCCCAGGATTTCGCCGCGATGCTCAAACTGTTCTTCAAGCCGCTCGTGTGCATCTTCGTCATCACGGCCTTCCTGTACGTGCTGATCGAACAGAGCGTCGGCACGTGGCTGCCCACGTTTAACAACGAGATCCTGAAGCTGCCGGCGGCCATGAGCGTGCAGGTCACCAGCATCTTCGCCGCCTGCCTGGCGCTGGGCCGCCTGTCCGCCGGCGTGGTGCTGCGCCGGCTGCACTGGTATCCCGTGATGAACGTGTGCCTGCTGGGCATGGGCGCCGTGGTGCTGCTGGCGCTGCCGCTGACGCACGATATCGTGCTCGACCCGAACGTCACGTGGGCCAGCGCGCCGGCGGCGGCCTACCTGTTCCCGCTGATCGGCCTGTTCATGGCGCCGATCTACCCGGGCATCAACTCCGTGATGCTCAGCTCCCTGCCGCAGCACCAGCACTCGGCCATGACGGGCCTGCTGGTGATCTTCTCGGCGCTGGGCGGCACCACCGGCTCGCTGATCACGGGCTATGTGTTCGGCGCCTTCAGCGGCCACTTCGCGTTCTACCTGACCCTGGTGCCGATCGCCGTCGTGCTGGTGATGCTGTATTTCTTCCGCCGTGCGGTCGAAGGGGGACATACAGGCAGCGGTTCCGGCGCGACAGGGGCCTCCGCTATAATCGGCGGCTGATCGACCCTTGTCCAACGCATGAACCTGAAAGCCCTGGCCGATACGCTCGGCATGTCCAAGACCACCGTGAGCCGGGCGCTGAACGGGTATCCGGAAGTGTCCGAGCGCACCCGCGCGCGGGTGCTGGCGGCGGCCAGCGCGGCGGGCTACCAGGCCAATCCGGCCGCGCGCACTCTCGCGGTGGGGCGCAGCAATGTGCTGGGCATTATCTACCCGCTGCTGCCGGCCGACCTGGGCGACCCGATGTTCCTCGACGTCGTCGGCGGCATGTCGGCCGCGCTGGAAGCGGCCGGCATGAACCTGATCATCGTGCCCGTCTCGCCCGCCAACGAACTGCCGACTTACCGCCAGCTGGTGCGGGGCCGCCGCGTCGACGGCCTGGTGGTGAGCCGCACCCTGGTGGACGACGAACGCATCGCCTGGCTCAGCGAAACGGGCTTTCCGTTTGTCGCCCACGGCAGGACGCAGCTGGAGCGCCCCTACGCGTGGTTCGACTACGACAACGCGGCCGGCATCGCCCAGGCCGTGGGGGCGCTGCTGGGCCACGGCCACCGCCGCATCGCCCTGCTGGGTTCTCCGCTGACCCTGAATTTCGCGCGCCAGCGCCGCGACAGTTTTATCCAGGCGCTGGCGGGGGCCGGCATCGTGCCCGATGCGCGCTACCTGATCGAATCGGCCATCGACCGCCGCAGCGGCTACCAGGCCATGCAGGCCTTGCTGGCGACGTCGCCCCGGCCGACCGCCGTCATCGTTGACAATCACCTGTCCGGCGTCGGCGCCGTGCGCGCGCTGCTCGACGCCGGCGTGCGCATCGGCAGCGACATCTCGGTGATCGTGTGGGGCAGCATGGCCGACACCCTGGCCGGGCTGGAGGTGACGACGATCGACCAGCCGGACGCGCGCGCGGCCGGCGCCCGGATGAGCGAGATGCTGCTGGCGCTGCTGGAGGGCACGCCGCCGGCCGCCTTGCAGGAGTTGTGGCAGCCGGCGCTGGTGGCCGGATCGACGGTGGGGCCAAGTCCAGGCTGAAAGTCCGGCTGAAGGTTCAGGCAAGCTCGGACAGCGTCAGCCGGCCTTCCTGCGCCGCCCGCGTCCACGTTCTTCCGGCACCAGCAAATCATCCACCGCCAGGTCGTCGCCGGCATGGGCCAGCAGGTCGGCGAAGGTGCGGCGGCGGATCTCGTCGCGCAGCAGCTCGGCCACCACCTGCGATTTCAGCAGGCCCAGTTCTCCCGCTTCTTCCGCCAGGTCCTTCGGCAGCGATATCTCGATGGTCGTCATAAGGTGGCTTGCCTTTCACGGTTACGCCAGGATCAGGCGGTTGATGTAGCGGTCGAACGGAGAGTCGCCTTCGTAGGGCTCCGGTTCGTACAGGTAGGCATAGCTGCGAAACAGCGAGTACTGGATCTGCAGCAGCAGGCGCGGTCGCTGGGTTGGCGGCGCGCCCTTGTGCACGCCCGCCGTGTCGACGGCGAAGGCGAAGCCGCGCTGGCCGGTCGCCACGATCAGGCGCTCCTCGCCATACTGCCGGCTGATTTCGCCGTCCGTCTGCAGCTGCAGCCGGACCGGCGCGCGTGTCTTGTGGGTGCCGCGCACGTAGACGTGCGGGCCGTCGCCGGCATCGACGTCGGTCAGGTAGACCAGCACCTTGAAATAGCGCCAGTCCTCGGAATCGCGGTGGAAGGTCTGCAGGTCGCTGCGCAGGCCCTGGGTGGGAAACGACCAGCGCACGCCCAGCTGCGAGATGGTGGGCTTGCAGCCGATATAGCTCTCCGCCAGCGCCAGCAGGGTGCTGTCGTTGGCCAGTGCCAGGATATGGGGGCAGCGCACGATATCGCGCAGGCTGTATTCGGCCAGGCGGGCTGCGGCCGGAACGTCGGCGATGGTGAAGGTGGACTGCTCGTCCTGGCGGTCGGTGAGGATCTTGTCGTGGAAGTGGCGGTGGATGTCCTCGCACTGCGCAGGTGAGAGTACGTTGCCCAGCGCCGCATAGCCTTCGGCGTGCAGGTGCGCCAGCAGGGGCCGGAGGCGCTGCTGCGGGCCCGCGTCGGGCGAACCCTGGCGCAGCCTGACCCACTGGCGGAACATGCGCACGCACAGGCCCCGCAGGGGCGGCGATACGATGATGCGCTGCAGGTAGTAAAGGAAGCTGTTGGCCGGCTTGAAACCATGGCCCGGCGTCAGGCGTGCATATCTCATTTGCGGTCCTCATCAGGGGGAGGCCAGTGCAAGGAGCTATCACGTTAGCGGTAGGGAACAAACTGGGTATTGATCAGCAGCAGAGGCCGCCGGGCTGAAGGGGGTGTCTTGGCGCCGGATCAATGCACGGGACGAAAGGCGTGTGTAAACGTGACGCGGGGGCGCCTCTCGCCCCCGCGTCACTTAACAAAGCTAACCTTCCGGCAAAGCTGACGTTTACATATTGCGGCGGTACTGGCCCCCGACTTCGAACAGCGCCGTCGTGATCTGGCCCAGCGAGCAGACCCGCACGGCGTCCATCAGCTTTTCGAACACGTTCTCGTTGTCGATGGCAGCCTGCTGCAGGGCCGCCAGCGCGGCCGGGCTGTGCGCCGCGTTACGGGCATGGAAGTCGTCCAGGCGCTGCAACTGCGACTGCTTCTCGTCGTCCGTGGAGCGGGCCAGTTCGATCGTCTGCGGTGCCTCGCTGCCCTTCGGATTGCGGAAGGTGTTGACGCCGATGATGGGCAGCGAACCGTCGTGCTTCTTGTGCTCGTACAGCAGCGACTCTTCCTGGATCTTGCCGCGCTGGTAGCCCGTTTCCATCGCGCCCAGCACGCCGCCCCGTTCGGCGATGCGCTCGAACTCCTGCAGCACGGCTTCTTCCACCAGGTCCGTCAGCTCCTCGATGATGAAGGAACCCTGGCTGGGGTTCTCGTTCTTCGCCAGGCCCCACTCGCGGTTGATGATCAGCTGGATCGCCAGCGCGCGGCGCACCGATTCGTCCGTCGGCGTCGTGATGGCTTCGTCGTAGGCGTTGGTGTGCAGCGAGTTGCAGTTGTCGTAGATGGCGATCAGCGCCTGCAGGGTGGTGCGGATATCGTTGAAGTCGATCTCCTGCGCGTGCAGCGAGCGGCCCGACGTCTGGATGTGGTATTTCAGCTTCTGGCTGCGGTCGTTCGCGCCGTACTTGTCGCGCATCGCCACGGCCCACAGGCGCCGTGCCACGCGGCCCAGCACCGTGTATTCCGGGTCCATGCCGTTGGAGAAGAAGAACGACAGGTTGGGCGCGAAATCGTCGATGTTCATGCCGCGTGCGAGGTAGGCCTCGACGAAGGTGAAGCCGTTCGACAGCGTGAAGGCCAGCTGCGAGATCGGGTTGGCGCCTGCTTCGGCGATGTGATACCCCGAGATCGACACGGAGTAGAAATTGCGTACCAGGTGGCGCACGAAGTATTCCTGGATATCGCCCATCACCTTCAGCGAGAACTCGGTGCTGAAGATGCACGTGTTCTGGCCCTGGTCTTCCTTCAGGATGTCGGCCTGCACGGTGCCGCGCACGTTCTGCAGCACCCAGGCGCGGATCTGCGCCGCTTCCTCGGCCGTCGGCTGGCGGCCCTTGTCGGCTTCGAATTTCGCCATCTGCTGGTCGATGGCCGTGTTCATGAACATCGCCAGGATCGTCGGCGCCGGGCCGTTGATCGTCATCGACACGGACGTAGTCGGGCTGCACAGGTCGAAGCCGTCGTACAGCACCTTCATGTCGTCCAAGGTGGCGATCGACACGCCCGAATTGCCCACCTTGCCGTAGATGTCGGGGCGCAGCGCCGGGTCGGCGCCGTACAGGGTGACGGAGTCGAAGGCGGTCGACAGGCGCTTCGCGTCCAGGCCTTCGGAGACCAGCTTGAAGCGGCGGTTGGTACGGAAGGCATCGCCTTCGCCGGCGAACATGCGGGTCGGGTCTTCGCCTTCGCGCTTGAACGGGAACACGCCGGCCGTGAACGGGAACGAGCCGGGCACGTTCTCCAGCATCAGCCAGCGCAGCAGCTCGCCGTGGTCCTCGTACTTCGGCAGCGAGACCTTCCTGATCTTGTTGCCCGACAGGGTCTCGTAGACCAGGCCCGTGCGGATTTCCTTGTCGCGGATCTTGACGACGAATTCGTCGCCCGCATACGCCGCCTGCACCTGCGGCCAGCTGGCCAGCAGGTGCTTGGTGTTCGCATCCAGCAGCTCGTCGCGCGCCGTGATGACGTCGTCGAAGTCGGCGTTCTTGCCGGCGGCGGCCAGCATGCGCTTCGCTTCCGTCAGCTGCTGGCGTTCGCGCGCCAGGGTCGCCTGGCGGCGCACGGTCTTATGGTAGCCGCGCACGGTGTCGGCGATTTCGGCCAGGTAGCGCGCGCGGGCCGGCGGCACGATGACATGCTTGCCGGAGCTGAAGCGCACGTCCACGGGCGCGAGCTTGCCTGGCTGGACGGCCAGGCCGAATTCGGCCAGCTTCGGCAGCAGGCCCTGGTACAGGGCGGTGACGCCGTCGTCGTTGAAGCGCGAAGCCTGCGTGCCGTACACGGGCATCTGCTCGGGCGACTGGCTCCACAGTTCGCGGTTGCGCTGGTACTGCTTGGCGACGTCGCGCAGCGCATCCTGGGCACCCTTGCGGTCGAATTTGTTAATCGCGATGAAGTCGGCGAAATCGAGCATGTCGATTTTTTCCAGCTGCGAGGCGGCGCCGAATTCGGGCGTCATCACGTACATCGATACGTCCACGTGCGGCACGATGGCGGCGTCGCCCTGGCCGATGCCGGAGGTCTCGACGATGACGAGGTCGAACCCGGCCACCTTGCAGGCGGCGATCACGTCCGGCAGCGCCTGCGAAATCTCCGAGCCCGCCTCGCGCGTGGCCAGCGAGCGCATGAAGACGCGCGCCTGGCCGGCCCATGGTGCGATGGCGTTCATGCGGATGCGGTCGCCCAGCAGTGCGCCGCCGGATTTGCGGCGCGACGGGTCGATCGAGATGATGGCGATGTTGAGCAGGTCGTTCTGGTCCAGGCGGATGCGGCGGATCAGTTCATCCGTCAGCGACGACTTGCCGGCGCCGCCCGTGCCCGTGATGCCCAGCGCGGGCGTGGACAGTTCGGCGGCCGCGGCCAGCAACTGCTTGCGCAGCTCGGGCGCGGCGCGGTCGTTTTCCAGGGCCGTGATCAGCTGCGCCAGCGGGCGGTGGCGTTGCGCGAGCTCGCCTTCCCGGAGCGGCGCCAGCGACGTCGGCGAGTACTGCGTCAGGTCGATATCGCACTGCTGCACCATCCAGCGGATCATGCCGACCAGGCCCATGCGCTGGCCGTCTTCCGGGCTGAAGATGCGGGTCACGCCGTAGTCGTGCAGCTCGGCGATCTCGGACGGCACGATCACGCCGCCGCCGCCGCCGAATACCTTGATGTGGGCGCCGCCGCGCTGGCGCAGCAGGTCGATCATGTACTTGAAGTATTCGACGTGGCCGCCCTGGTAGCTGGAGATGGCGATGCCCTGCACATCCTCGGCCAGCGCGGCGGTGACGACGTCGTCGACCGAGCGGTTGTGGCCGAGGTGGACCACCTCGACACCGTTCGACTGCAGGATGCGGCGCATGATGTTGATCGAGGCATCGTGGCCATCGAACAGCGACGCGGCGGTAACGAAGCGCACCTTGTTGGCCGGACGGTCCTGTTCGGCATCGGCGGCAAGGGTCTTGGCGGAGGTCAGATCGTTCATGAGATTCCCTGGAATTTCGACGGATCGTGCTGATCCGATTATATGACGTTTACGTCAACGTAAACCTACCACGATTTTGTTGCTCCAAAAATGGGGACAGACCCCATTTTTGGAGCAATGTTGCCGAGAAAATGGGGTCTGTCCCCATTTTCTCGGCAATGTTTACGCGGCGTGCTGGCGGGCGCCGCCGAAGGCTGCCAGCAGGCGGGCCTTGTCGGCGTGGTAGGTGACGACGGCCGCTTCCTTGACGTGGCCAAAGCCGCGGATTTTCTCCGGCAGGGCGGCGATCGCCACGGCCTGGTCGTAGTTGTCCGGCGTGACGCCCGTCAGCAGCTCGGCCACGATCTGACGGTATTCGCCGATCAGCGCGCGTTCCATGCGGCGTTCCTCGGTGCGACCGAAGATGTCGAAGGTGCCGCCACGCAGGCCTTTCAGCTTGGCCAGCACGGCAAAGGCCTTCCACATCCACGAGCCGTATTCCGCTTTCACCAGGTGGCCCTTGGCATCCTTCTTCGAGAACAGCGGCGGCGCCAGGTTGAACTTCAAGCTGAAGTCGCCCTCGAACTGGCTTTTCAGCTGTTCGACGAAGCGGCCGTCCGTGTACAGGCGCGCCACTTCGTATTCGTCCTTGTAGGCCATCAGCTTGAACAGCGACTTGGCCACGGCCATCGACAGCTTGTTCGGCAGGCCGAGCGCCGTTTCGCGCGCGCGCACCTGCGACACCAGCTGCTCGTACTGGGCGGCGTAGGCGGCGTTCTGGTAGCCCGTCAGGAAGTCGATGCGCTTCTTGATGACGCTGTCCAGGCTTTGCGGCATCTGCACGACGATGGCTTGCGCCGGCGTCGCCGTCTTCTCGACGGCCTTCAGGTCGACGGCGGCGCGGCGGCCCCACAGGAAGCTGCGCTTGTTCGATTCGACGGCCACGCCGTTCATCTCGATGGCGCGCAGCAGCGCCGCTTCGGACAGCGGAATGCGGCCGCGCTGCCACGCATAACCGAGCATGAACAGGTTGGCGGCAATCGAGTCGCCCATCAGTGCCGTGGCCAGCTTGGTGGCGTCGACGAAGTCGGCGGCATCCGCGCCGCCCACCGATTCGACGATCAACGCGCGCACTTCCTCGACCGGATACTGCCAGTCGGCGTTCTGGGCGAAGGTGCCGGGCGGCTGCTCGTGCAGGTTGACCACGGCCAGCGTACGGCCCGGGCGCATTTTTGACACGGCATCGGCGGCGCCGGTGGTCAGCATGTCGCAGCCGAGCACCAGGTCCGCTTCGCCGGTGGCGATGCGCTGGGCGCGCAGGTGGTCCGGCGTGGTGGCGATTTTCACGTGCGACGTGACGGAGCCGTTTTTCTGCGACATGCCCGTCATGTCCAGCACCGACGCGCCCTTGCCTTCCAGGTGCGCGGCCATGCCCATCAGGGCGCCGACGGTGATGACGCCGGTGCCGCCGATGCCGTTGATCAGGATGTTGTACGGCTGCTCGCAGTCCGGCAGACGCGGTTGCGGCAGTTCGGCCCAGCCGTCCGCGGCCGCCTTGTCCTTGCTGACACCCGTTTTCGATTTCTTCAGGGTGCCGCCTTCGACCGTGACGAAGCTGGGGCAGAAGCCCTTGACGCAGGAGTAGTCCTTGTTGCAGCTGGACTGGTCGATGGTGCGCTTGCGACCGAACTCGGTTTCCTTCGGCAGGATCGACACGCAGTTGGACTGGATGCCGCAGTCGCCGCAGCCTTCGCACACGGCTTCGTTGATGACCATGCGCTTGTCCGGGTCCGGGAACTCGTTCTTCTTGCGGCGGCGGCGCTTTTCGGCCGCGCAGGTCTGGTCATAGATCAGCACCGTGCAGCCGGGCAGTTCGCGCAGCTCGCGCTGGACCGCGTCCATCTCCTTGCGGTCGTGCAGGGTGACGATGGCCGGCAGGTTCGAGCGGTCGGTGTAGCGCGACAGGTCTTCCGTCACCAGGGCGATGCGCTTGACGCCTTCGGCCGCCATCTGCTGGGCGATCATCGGCACGGAGACGGTGCCGTCCACCGGCTGGCCGCCCGTCATCGCGACGGCGTCGTTGTACAGGATCTTGTAGGTGATGTTGACCTTCGCGGCGACGGCGGCGCGGATGGCCAGGTAGCCGGAGTGGAAATAGGTGCCGTCGCCCAGGTTCTGGAACACGTGCGGCACGGTGGAGAACGCGGCCTGGCCGATCCACGGCGCGCCTTCGCCGCCCATGTGGGTGGTCAGCTTGTTCATCTCCGGGTAGATCGACGTGGCCATCACGTGGCAACCGATGCCGGCCAGCGCGAAGCTGCCGTCCGGGACCTTGGTCGACGTATTGTGCGGACAACCGGAGCAGTAGAACGCGGGGCGGAACGGCGTGCTGATGGCCTTCTTCAGCACCGCGTCCTTGGCATCGAGGAAGGTCAGGCGGGCCTTGATCTGGTCCTGGATATGGGTGTCGGCGATATAGCGTTTTACGCGCGAGGCGATCACGCGGGCGACCTGCGAGACCGAGAAGTCGGCCTTGGGCGGCAGCAGCCATTCGCCGCGCGGCGCCACCCACTCGCCCTTGTCGTCGAACTTGCCGATGACGCGGGGGCGCACGTCGTCGCGCCAGTTGTACAGCTGCTCTTTCAGCTGGTATTCGACGAACTGGCGCTTCTCTTCCACCACCAGGATTTCGTCGAGGCCCTGGGCGAATTCGCGCACCGAGTCCGGCTCCAGCGGCCAGGGCATCGACACCTTGAACAGGCGCAGGCCCACCTGCGCGGCCATGGCTTCGTCGATGCCCAGTTCTTCCAGCGCTTCCAGCACGTCCAGGTAGGACTTGCCGGAGGCGATGATGCCCAGCTTGGCGTTCGGGTTGTCGATGGTGGTGTGATTAAGCTTGTTTTCGCGTGCGTACGCCAGCGCCGCATAGATCTTGTAGTCCTGCATCAGCGCTTCCTGGTTGCGCGCCTGCTGGCCCAGCGGGATCGACGACAGGCGGGCATTCAGGCCGCCTTCGGGCATATGGAAGTCCTGCGGCAGCTTGACCTCGACGCGGAACGGGTCGGCGTCGACCGAGGCCGACGATTCGACCGTGTCGGCCAGCGCCTTGAAGGCGACGGCGCAGCCGGAGAAGCGCGACATGGCCCAGCCGTGCACGCCCAGGTCCAGGTACTCCTGCACATTGCAGGGATAGAGCACGGGGATCATGCAGGCCGAGAAGATATGGTCGGACTGGTGCGGCAGGGTGGAGGAGTAGGCGCCGTGGTCGTCGCCGGCCACCAGCAGCACGCCGCCGTTTTTCGCGGTGCCGGCATGGTTCATGTGCTTGAAGACGTCGCCGCAGCGGTCCACGCCGGGGCCCTTGCCGTACCACATGGCAAACACGCCATCGTATTTGGACGGGCCGATCAGGTCGACCTGCTGCGAGCCCCAGACGGCGGTGGCGGCCAGGTCCTCGTTTACGCCCGGCACGAACTGCACGTTATGCGCGGCCAGGTGCTTCTGCGTCTTCCACAGCGTTTCGTCCAGGCCGCCCAGGGGCGAGCCGCGATAGCCGGAGATGAAGCCTGCCGTGTTCAGGCCGGCCCGGGCGTCGCGCTGCTGTTGCATCAGCGGCAGGCGCACCAGCGCCTGGATACCGGAGAGGAAGATCTTGCCGGACGTGGCGGTGTATTTGTCGTCGAGGCTGACGTCGTTCAGTGCGACTGGCTGCGCGGGTGCGCCGGCGCGGCTGGCCGCGGCGGAACCCATTGCCGGGGTATCGGGCATGGCTTGTCTCCAAAATTCTTTATTTCGGTTGCGCCCGTACCTTGGCGCGCCGGATGGGCGCGGGCCGGTACAGGCCACGTGGCCGCTGTGTGCGGCGCTCGGTCAGCTCTTACGGCTGCTCGGAGCGGTCAGTCTACGCCTTGGTTGACGTATACGGAAATAGGCGATGGCGATGGGGGTATAAGAAAAAGTGATGGCTAACGCTTGGGCTCGTGTCGACATTCGTGCCTGACCCCGATGTCGACATGCGTGCCTGGAAGGAGGCGCCGGCGTGCAGGCCGGCGCCCGCTACGGCGGCGGCGAGCGGCGCTCGCCGACAGCCCGCCTTCGCCACCGATGTTGACGCGGGCTCGTCAGCGCAGGGTGGCGCCGGGCCATTGGCCTGTGCCGCACAGTTCGCTTGCGACCTCGACGGCCAGGCGGCTGATGGCGCTGGCGGCGTTCGTCAGCGGTAGGGTGCGCGAGGCGCACAGCACGACGGTGCGGGAGATGGCGGGGTCGTGGATTACCAGGGTGCGCATGGCGCCCCGGTCGATTTCCGGCAGCACGGGAGCGACAGGCAGGATGGTGGCGCCCATCCCCGCCATCAGGGCCGATTTCAGGATGGCGATGGAATTGATTTCGATGACTTCCCCCGTGGCCAGGCCGGCGGCCTTCGCCACGGCCTCGATGCGGGGCCGCACGCCATGCTGCAGGCCGGGCAGGATCAAGGTCGCCTGCAGCGCTTCCCGCAAGGTGATGGCGTCGCGGCCGGGGAACCATGGCGCGTCGGCGCGGCAGATGAAGCACAGCGATTCCTCGGCCAGCACGGTGGTGGCGAACGGCGTCAGCTGGCCGTCATCGAACAGCACGGCCAGGTTGACGCGGCCGGACTTGAGCTGCTCGGCCAGGTTGCCCGTCAGTTCCTCCGTCAGCTGCAAGGTGATGTCGGGATAGTGCTGGCGCGCCGCCGTCAGCAGGGGCAGGGCCAGCGCGCCGGAAATACTGTGCGGCAGGCCCAGGGTGACGCTGCCGGAGGGGCGAGCGGACTGCGTCACGGCCGAGCGGGCGTCCGCCACCTGCTTCAGGATCGCCTGCGCATGTTCATAGAACACCTTGCCCGCGTCCGTGCTGTGCACGCCCTGGGCGGTGCGATGCAGTAACTGCGCACCCAGGTCCTGCTCGAGCTGGCGCAGTTGCTGGGTCAGCGCCGGTTGCGCCACGTGCAGGACCACGGCCGCGCGGGACAGCGAGCCGTGATCCACAATAGCAACAAAGTAACGAAGTTGGCGCAGTTCCATAAATTATTCGATGCTTTTAACTTACGATTAGTCCCGTATGGAAACTGTTTGGTTATACTGTTATTGTAGCGTGAGCGCTTAACGGTTACTAAAACCCCGCAGGTTTCCATGTTAAAGAAAGTCGACGCCTCCCAGTTAAAGGTAGGCATGTATATCCACGATCTCAGTTGCGACTGGATGGCGCACCCGTTCGTGCGCAACCGGTTCGAGATCGTTTCCGATGCGGAAATCCGCAAGATCGTCGGTGCCGGCATTCGCGAGGTCGTCATCGATGCATCGCGCGGGCTGGACGTGGCCAACGCGCCCACCTTGCGTGAAGCCCAGGCCGCACTGGAAAAGGAGGTGGTGCATATCGCCACGGCGCCGGCACGTCCCTTGAAGACGGCGCTGGGCCAGGAAATGCAGCAGGCCGTGCGCATCCGCAACCAGGCTGCCGGACTGGTGCGCAACGTCATGGCCGACGCCCGGCTCGGCAAGGCCATCGAGATCGGCGGCGTGCAGCCGGTGGTGCAGAACATCACGGAATCGATCCTGCGCAATCCGGGCGCGTTGCTGGGCCTGTTGCGCATCAAGACGAAGGACGACTACACCTTCCTGCACTCGGTCAGCGTGTGCGCGCTGCTGGTGGCATTCTGTCATTCGCGCGGCATGGACGACGACTTGATCCGCGAAGCGGGGCTGGGCGCGCTGCTGCACGACACGGGCAAGGCGCTGGTGCCGGACGCCATCCTGAACAAACCGGGCCCGCTGACGGACGAGGAATTCGACATCATCCGCAAGCACCCGGAAGACGGCTACAACCTGCTGCGCCAGTCGCCCGAAGTGGGCCAGATCGCCCTCGACATCACGCGCCACCACCATGAGCGGCGGGACGGCACGGGCTATCCGGACAAGCTGGCCGGCGACGCCATCAGCGAGCTGGCGCAGATGGCCGCCATCGTCGACGTCTACGACGCCATCACGGCCGACCGCTGTTATCACAAGGGCATGCCGGCGGCGGCGGCGCTGCGCAAGATGTATGAATGGAGCAAGTTCCACTTCGATCCGCAACTGGTGCAGCAGTTCATGCGTTGCGTCGGCATCTACCCCGTGGGCACGCTGGTGCTGCTGGAGTCGGGCCGGCTCGGCGTCGTGGTGGAACCGCATGAGAGCAACCTGCTGTCGCCCAAGGTGAACGTGTTCTTCAGCACGCGCACCAATGTGTATATCAAGCCTGAAATGGTCGACCTGGCGCGGGGCCTGGGCTTCGGCGGCGCCGACAAGATCGTCGGGCACGAAGACCCGGTGCGCTGGAACGTCGATCCGATGCGCTTCCTGGTGCTGTAGGGGATTGTTGCCGGGCGGGACCGCCCGGCGCGTCAGAAGAATTCCGCCGTATCGTTCGATTCCACCGTCTGCAGCAGGCCGCCACTGACCAGTTCGTCATAGTGGCAGGCCATGTTGCGGCCGTGGCTCTTGGCGTAGTAGAGCGCCTGGTCGGCGCGGCCCAGGATGATGACGGGCGCTTCGAACAGGCTGATGCTGACGAAGCCGACGCTGACCGTGACCTTGCCCACCTGGGGGAAGTCGTGCTGCTCGACGTTCATGCGGAAGCGGTCGATGATCTTTTTTGCGTTGTCCAAGGTCGTCGAGCGCAGCAGCACGACGAATTCTTCGCCGCCGAAGCGGAACACCCGGTCTTGGGCCCGGAACGACGACGTCAGCAGGTTGGCGATCAGGATCAGCACTTCGTCGCCGTACAGGTGGCCGAATTTGTCGTTGACGTGCTTGAAGTGGTCGACGTCGACCACGGCCAGCCACTGCTTTTCCTCTTCCGAATGCTGGCGCCGTTCCGGTTCGCCCGGCGGCAGCGACAGCGAATCCTGTTCCACGCTGCTGGCCTGCAGCATCTTGGCCAGCTGGTCGTCGAAGGTCTTGCGATTCAATAGCCCCGTCAGCGAATCGCGTTCGCTGTAGTCGAGCAGGTTCTGGAAGTTGCGGTAGACGCTGACGATGCCGCCGATGACGTGGATGGTGTCGCTCGTGTACGGCGTCGGGTTGACGATTTCCAGGCAGGTATCGGCCTTTTCGCCCAGCCAGATCGGCAGCCACAGCGTGTGCTTGCCGTCGGCATCCATCTGGTCGGCCGACGCTTCATGGCGGGCAATGCAGGCGGCCAGCGCGGGATAGGTACTGATCGGCTCGCCTGGGCTGGCAGGATCGGGATGGTCTTCCATGCGCGCGGGCTGGCCTGCCACCACGACGGCACGGGCACGCACGAACAGCTGGTCGCGCACGGCGGCCAGCGTCAGCACGCGAGCCAGGCTGGCGCCAGCCAGTTCCTGCACGGCCGAGATCACGGAGATGTCGAGCATCGTGTGATCGCGGTGACCGGTCATATCGACCATGTGTTTCAGTAGGGAATCCATGCTCGTTCTCTGAAGTATCAAGACGCGCGTCGCCGTAGTGTTTCCGAAAAATCAAGGCACACAGTGACGCAAAGCACGAGGCCTTTCCAAAGGACAGCTGATCAGCATAAATGTTTTTTGCATTCTGAGCAATTCTCCTTTGCGAAAATTCTTCAAAAACGCCACGATTCTACTCTTTGTCTCACTCTTGCAGCGCGCGGCGCCACAGGCGCGCCCGCCCGTGCCTTGCTGATGTGTCCTCTCGTCCTAGTGTGACATAGGCCCGCACCCTTGTCTGTTGGAATCTGGTTGATCGGACTTGAGCGCGGCCACGCCGAAAATTGTGCAGAGTCAATATTGCTGTGCGGCACAAAATCTATAGTGACCCTAATGGCAGACGGAAGCAAGCGCCAGAGTCCACTTCAACCATTGTTTGTGACGAGGAGAACTCCATGAAAGCGTTAATTGCGGCAGCCCGGGATTTTGCCCGGGATGAAGAGGGTATTACGGCGATCGAGTATGGCCTGATCGCTGCACTGATCGCCGCCGTCATCGGTACCGCGTTCACCAGCGTGGGCACGGCCATCAAGGCCGCGTTCACCAGCATCGCAACGAGCATCACCTCCGGCACCACCCCTCCGTAATGCAACAAGGTCCGCCGGCCCTGGGCCGGTGGACCATTTCCGCTACTCCCATGAACCAGGCCCTCCAGATACTGCTGCTGTGGCTCGTGCTGCAGGCTGCCGTTACCGATCTCGCCATCCGCCGCATTCCGAATGTCCTGGTGCTGTCCGGGCTGCTGATTGCCGCCGTGCTGCACTGGCGCGTCGGGACGCCGATGGCGCTGTGCGAAACGTGGCTGGCCGGCCTAGCCAGCGGCTTCTTCCTGTTCCTGCCCCTCTATCTGCTGCGCGGCATGGCCGCCGGCGACGTCAAGCTGATGGCCATGACGGGTGCCTTTGTCGGCCCCGCCATGGCCGTCCATATTGCCCTTGTCACCTGCCTGGCCGGCGGCGTGCTGGGCATCGGCATGGTGGTCCTGAGCGGCCGCTGGGCCGTGCTGTGGCACAACCTGCGCGCGCTCGGCCTGGCCGCGCTGCGACATACCGCCGCGGTAACGATCACCCGTGACACCAGTGCCGGCGGCATTCCCTACGGTGTCGCCATCGCCCTCGGCACGGCCTTTGTTGTGCTGTGAGTACAGCACCTGCGCCTTTGCCGCACGTCAATATCCTGCTGGAAACACCCCGATAGAATCGTTTTCCTCAACAGGAGAAACGGCATGGACCCCTTGACTAATTCCAGTGTTGTGCCTGACACGACCGGGCGCGACGACGATACGCCGCTGCTGCCGGCACAACCGAAAACCGTGCGCGAGACGGGCCTGGAGCTCTCCTTGCTGGTGGAACTGGCCAGCAAGGCCCTGTTCGGCTCCGGACGCACCCACCTGCCCGTGCTGACCACCCGGCTGCGCCTTTCCATCAATGTGCTGCGTGAAGTGTTCGATTTCATGGTGCACGAACAGCTGGCCGAAGTGGCCTGGCGGGGCGAATCCGATATCGACGTGCAATACCAGCTGACGTCGGTGGGCCGCCAGCGCGCCGGCGCGTGGCTGGAGCGCAGCCCGTACGCCGGCCCGGCGCCGGTGCCGCTGGAAACCTACCGCGCAATGCTGCAGCGCCAGTCGGCCGCGCTGCCCTCCGTCACTGCTGCCGACGTGGCGGCCGAATTCGCCGACGACTGCCTGCCGCCGGCGGTGCGCCAGCTGGCCGGCGCCGCCCTGCACGCGCATCGCTCGCTGTTGTTATATGGACCGCCCGGCAGCGGCAAGACGTCGCTGGCACGCCGCCTCGGGCGCATGCTGGCCGGCAGCGTCGCCGTGCCGTATGCCGTCGCGGTGGGCCATGAAATCATCCAGGTGCATGACGCCTCGGTGCACCAGAGCGCCGTCCAGCCGCCCCGGGCCGGGACCGACCGGCGCAGCACCGACACGCGCTGGGCGCAGTGCCGCCGGCCCGTGCTGCACCTGGGCGCCGAGCTGGGTCCGGAGCTGCTCGACCTGCGGCACGACGCCTTCAGCGGCAGCTACCATGCGCCGGCCCACGTGAAAGCGGCCGGCGGCCTGTTGATCATCGACGACCTGGGCCGCCAGCGCCTGCCCGCGGCCGAACTGCTGGGCCGTTTCACGCAGGCCCTCGACACGGGTGCCGACCAGCTGGCGCTGCAGGGCGGCCACAAGTTCGTCGTGCCATTCGACACGATGATGGTGTTCGTCACGAACCAGGCCCCGCAGGCCGTGCTCGACCCGTCCTCGCTGCGCCGCATCGGCTACAAGGTGCACGTGGGGCCGATCGGCGAGGCAGCCTACCGCGCCCTGTTCCGCCAGCAATGCCGCAGCTTCGGCATGCAGCCGGACGACGGCGCGCTGGCCTACCTGATCAGCGAGCTGCACCGCGGCAGCGGGCAGGCACTGCTGGCCGGCTTCCCTCGTGAAATCCTGGGCCGCATCCACGAGTTCGCCGCCTTCGGTGGCCACACCCCCGTCCTGACGGTGGCCGCCCTCGACCAGGCCTGGTCCAGCATGTTCGCCGACAGCGTGCCGCCGCTGTCGCAGGCCGACGCCACCCTGCTCGAGAGGATCGCATGAAGAACCGTCGCGCATTCACGATGATGGCCCTGGCCATCGTGCTCGGCCTGGGCGCGGTGGCGATGGCCTCGCACTTCCTGCTGCGCCAGACCCAGGTCAAGGGCGTACGCGTGGTGGTTGCCACGGCCGACGTCAACCTGGGCCAGCGCCTGGTTCCGGAGATGCTGAAGGTGGCGGACTGGCCGGCCGACAGCCTGCCGGCCGGTGCCCTGCGCGATCCGCTGGTCCTGTCGGGCCGGGTACTGAAATCCAGTGTGTTGCGGGGCGAACCGCTGACCGAGGCCAAGCTGGCCCCGGCCGGCACCCTGGGCGGCCTGTCGGCCCTGATCACCGAGGGCAAGCGTGCCATCACGGTGCGGGTGAACGACGTGGTCGGCGTTGCCGGCTTCGCGCTGCCGGGCAATTTCGTCGACATC
>Ga0066798_10000056_pt1 | contig 66683 bp, 67 predicted proteins | sample PersoiDNA2013203_FD_70961 | JGI IMG/M metagenome (GOLD analysis project Ga0066798, IMG submission 70961) | Permafrost soil microbial communities from the Arctic, to analyse light accelerated degradation of dissolved organic matter (DOM) -... | ecosystem: Environmental > Terrestrial > Soil >... | reverse complement strand
GGCGTGCTGATCGCTCCCGGCAAGCTGACGGATTTCTGCCCGCTGTACACGCAGGGCGGCGATTCGGGCGTCGTGTCGCAGTATGACAAGGATGACGTGGAAGCCGTCGGCCTGGTGAAGTTCGACTTCTTGGGTCTGACCACGCTGACGATTCTCGATCGCGCCGTGCGCTACATCAAGCAGCTCGATCCCGCGCAAGCCGATTTCGACCTGGCCACCTTGCCGCTGAACGACAAGCCGTCCTACGACTTGCTGACCAAGGCCAAGACTGTCGCCGTGTTCCAGCTGGAGTCGCGCGGCATGCAGGGCATGCTGAAAGACGCGCGTCCCGACCGTTTCGAAGACATTATCGCGCTCGTGGCCCTGTACCGTCCGGGCCCGATGGACCTGATCCCCGATTTTTGCAAGCGCAAGCACGGCGAACGCTTCGATTATCCCGATCCGCGCACGGAAGCGATTCTGTCCGAAACCTACGGCATCATGGTGTATCAGGAGCAGGTGATGCAGATGGCGCAGATCGTCGGCGGCTACTCGCTGGGCGGCGCCGACATGCTGCGCCGCGCCATGGGCAAGAAGAAGGCCGAAGAGATGGCCGAGCATCGCGAGATCTTCCGCGCGGGGGCGGCCAAGGATGGCTTGACGGCCGCCAAGGCCGACGAGATCTTCGACTTGATGGAAAAGTTCGCCGGCTATGGTTTTAATAAATCGCACGCCGCCGCCTACGCCTTGCTGTCGTACCACACGGCTTACCTGAAAGCGCACCACACGGCCGCCTTCATGGCCGCCAACTTGTCGCTGGCCATGGACGATACGGACAAGATCAAGATTCTGGTGGAAGACTCGCTGGAAATCTGCAAGCTGACCTTGTTGCCGCCGGATATCAACGAATCGGACTACCGCTTCACGCCGAGCGGCGCGGCGCCGTCCGTGAGCGGCAAGAAAGTCACGCAGATCCGCTATGGCCTGGGCGCCGTGAAAGGCTCGGGCCAGAACGCCATCGAAGCCATCATCGCCGCGCGCGAGGCGGGCGGACCGTTCACCAGCCTGTTCGATTTCTGCAAGCGCGTGGATAAAAAGCAAATCAACCGCCGCACCATCGAGTCCCTGATACGCAGCGGCGCCTTCGACTGCCTGAAGATCGACCGCGCCATCCTGCTTGCATCCGTGGCGTTCGCCATGGAATGCGCCGACCAGGCCGCCAAGGCGGCGAATCAGGTGAGCCTGTTCGGCGGCGACGACAGCGACATGGTGGCGCCGCCCGAGTACGTCAAAGTGCCCGTGTGGAGTGACAAGCAGCGCCTGACGGAAGAAAAGATCGCGCTGGGCTTTTACCTGTCCGGCCATCTGTTCGATTCGTATGCGCCCGAGGCGCGCCGTTTTGCGCGCACGAAACTGTCTGAATTGTCGCCGTCGCGCGAACCGCGCATGATGGCTGGCGTCATCACGGGCTTGCGCACGCAGATGACGCAGCGCGGCAAGATTCTCATCGTCACCCTGGACGACAAGAGCGGCACGGTGGAAGTGACCGTGTATGGCGAATTGTTCGATGCCAACCGGAAAATCTTCAAGGAAGATGAATTCCTCGCCGTCGTGGGCAAGGTGTCGGAAGACCGTTTTTCGGGCGGCTTGCGCATCACGGCCGAGAGCGCCTTCGACATCATCGCCGCGCGCGTGCAGTATGGCCGCCAGTTGGGCCTGACCTTGCCGGCCACCTTGGACGCCAAGCGTATCCGTGACGTGATCCTGCCGCACCGGGCCGAGACGGGCTTGCCGATCGCTGCGCGGGTCAGCCCGCAAGGCGTCAGTTGCGTGCTGCAGTTCGGGGACGAGTGGAAAGTGGCGCCATCGGATGAGTTGCAGATGGCGCTGGAGCAGATGCTGGGCGCGCAAGAGGTGGCGGTCGAATACTGACCGGCACCGCCCGGCGCATACAGCAAAGCCAAACCGCAGACATGCTGGTTTGGCTTTTTTTTTACATGTCTTTCAGGCCCGTGATCGCGTAACCCTTGGCGGCGATCTGCTGGTGCGGCTGTTCGATATGGTAGTCGGGCAAGATCTCGGCATCGTCGGCCACTTCGCTGGCGCGTGCTTCGAGTTGCCAGTCGGTATTGGTCACCTCTTCAGGAATGATCTTTCCTTCCGGCACGGCGAGGTAGGAAAAAATGCCGTCGTGCTCGGCCCGGCGGTAGATGTCTACGCGCATGAATGCCTCCTAGTAAGCGTTGGGGGAACCGGCGCACCGTAATGCATACCGATAGCGCTAGCGTAACAGGATTGTGCTGCGCGCGGGTTGAAGGGTGTGCCGCAGGGGGGGGCGCTCAGGCCGCAGCGGCAGCGTAGTCGTTGTCTTCCAGGTCGGTCGCTTGCCGTGCCTCGTTGGCGGCTGCCGCAGTGCCTGCCGTGGCGACCTGCACCGGGCTGCGATGGGCGTCGAGGCCGCTACGCAGGCTGCCGATCATGGCCAGCGTCAGTTCGTGGCGTTTGCGTGCTTCCGAGCGTTTTTTTGACGGAATGTCTTCCAGGGCAGGCAGGGGGAGGTTTTCGCATGGCAGCTCAAAATCGCCATCCTTGCGTGCCTGAGCGCCAAGTTCTTGCCAAAGGGAATTGTAGTCGGCGAACAAACGGCCCTTTTTGGCGGAATGATGGACGGCGCGGTTGGCGTTGCCTACAAGCACCATGTTGCGGCAGCCATGTTCATGTCCCAGTTGGCGCACCAGGCGCACCATCAGGGCCTTGGGGCGCATGCCATGCAGGTCGCGCGTGGCTTCGCGCACGCGGCGCAAGCCTTCCGCGCCGCGCGGACCCTGGATGCAGCCGATGCCCACGCCCATGCTGGCATGCGCGCGCGAACCGAAAAAGGTAAAGGCGACCGAGTAGAGCACGTCATCGCCGTGCGCCAGTTGCAGCACCATCTCGCCTTCACGGTCCATCGGTTGTAGCGAACACAGTTGCAGGTGGTAGGGCGCACCCGATTTTCCCGGTACGGTGCCCAGGCGCACGGGCGCGCGCGCCGCCTGCGTCATCAACTTGCCCCAGCCTTGTTGCAGGATGAAATGATAGTGCTCGACCAGCAAGGTGACGCGCTGGCGGCATGACAGGTTCGTGCTCAGGTAATGGCGGTACACCTTGTGCATCATGCGCGGATAGGCTTGCAGCAAGTCCTTGAACACGGGATGGGAATTGAGCAGCTGTAACCAGATGCGCGTCTGCCGGCGCTGAAGCTGCGCCCGCAATTGCAGCTTGAGCAGCTCGCGCACGCGTGACATGCCCGGCTGCATATTGCTCAGGCCCGCATGCAGGGTAATAGTTTGTGTCATCAAAGAGTTTCCATGTGTGTGTGTATGGCGGGCGTCGGCGGCGCTTCAGGCAGGCGGCGGCCCGCTCATGCCGTCGGTATCGGCCAGCAAGACCGTGGCGCTGCGCGTGGCGCGCGCCAGCTTGCGTGCCAGCGCGCCGGCAAAGCGGCGCTGCCAGGGACCGTGCCGCAGGGCCGGCAGGACGATTTCGTGGCAACCGAGCAATTCAGCCGTATCGAGGATCGTAAACAGCAGCTCGCCGGCGACAATATGCGTGCTGAAGGCGAGCTGCGAACGGCTCAGATACAGTCCCGCCTCGTGCATCATCTGCTGCGTGGCCAGGTCCAGCGCATGGCATGCGCCAGCGCTGTGCCGGGGCATGCCATCGGCCTGGTGCGGTGGCGCCGCTGTCACGTGCAGCAGGCTGACGCTGACCGGGATGCCCCATTCCTGCAAGCGCCTGGCGTAGCGCGCACCGTAGACGATGTCGCTGGCGCGCTTGACGGGCAAGAGCAGCAGCAAGGTATCCTGGCCCGTCTTGCCGCCCGCGCCTGCGGCGCTGTCCGGGGTGCGGTGACGTTGCGGGGCAAGGCGCGATGCATGCATGGAAGGGATGGCCATAGTCGGAAAACCATGTCATCTTATCCATGCCATCCCCCTCTGTAAATTGGCGAAACAGCGTACGGGTTTCCCTTATGCTGCCCCTGTTTTAATAGCGGTAGGTGACATAGACGGCGCCGATCGGGGATGTTTTGCGCTGCACGATGGGGCTCCTGGCGGCGTCGCCCATGCGGTGCTCGACGCCGACCAGGGTATTGATGCCCCAGCGCGCGTCGAAGCGGTGCTCCCAGTTGACGGTGGCCTGTGCTTCATAGAAACCGCCCTTGGGCGTGTATTGCTTGAACGAAGTATTTGCGGCCTGGGTGGCCGTTACGCCATACATGGTCTGCACGTACTTGCGTTCGCCCCAGCCCAGTTGGCCGCTGATGCTTACGCTGTCCTGCTGCTCGCCTTTGGCATCGCCGCGGCCGTAGATCTGGCCTGTTGCGCCGAAATGCACGTTCGCGCCATTTTCGCGATTCGACAGGGGAATGTCGCTCGACACGCTCAGCGACAGGCCCGGCAATGGCGAATAGCCTGCGCTGAGCAAGGCGCTGGCGTTGCCCTTGACTTCACCCATGCCTTTCAGGTAATCGCTGCCGCCGAAACCGTTGATGCCCGTGCGCTTGTGGTCTTCGCGCTTGCCGCGGTAGCCCAGCGCGGCGCTGTAACTGAAGGACCCAGCCTGACCGCCATAGCCGATGCCGCGCGAGGTGCTGATGAACAGGCCATTGGCCAGGGCATAGTCGAGGATGATCAGCGGCGAAGCCGACAGTTTGTCGGCGCCGGAATAGCTGGACACGGCAGCGACGCCGCCGCCGATGGTGAAGACATTTTCCGCGGCCGGTTCGGCCGCCGCAGCGGCCAGGGGGTTCAGGCTCAGGCCGCAGGCCAGTGCCAGCGAGGTCAACAGGGTTGTAGATGCGTGCATGGAGTTTTCCGTCAGGTGGAGAACCGAGTCCGGAGTGGCTCGATTGACTGCGGCTAGTATTGGCCTGTGCCATGAAGGAAAAATGAGCCTTTTATTAAGATTGCATGAAGAGCGCTTCTTTACCCATTCTTCAGCTTGCGGTGGTTTAATACGCCACATGAAGATACTGCTGATAGAAGACGACATGGACCTGGGCAACGGTGTGCGCATCGCCCTGCGCGACCAGGGCATGCAAGTGGTGTGGGTGCGCAGCCTGGAAGATGCGGCGCGCAGCATCGAGCACGACAGCTGCGAACTGGTGCTGCTGGACCTGGGCTTGCCGGACGGCGATGGCCTCGATTTGCTGGCCCGGTTGCGCGCAGCCCGCCTGCCGGTGCTGATCCTCAGCGCCCGCGATACGCTGGAACAGCGCTTGCGTGGCCTGGACGGCGGCGCAGACGACTACCTGGTGAAGCCGTTTGTGCTGGCCGAACTGCTGTCGCGCGTGCGGGCCCTGGCGCGCCGCAGCTATGGCTTCGATGGCGACACCATCGAGTTGCGCGGCCTGCTGCTGCAGGTACCCACGCGCCGTGTCAGCGTGCATGGGCGGCCGGTGGAGCTCACCGCCAGTGAATATGCATTGCTGAAGACCTTGCTGATGCGCGCCAACCGCGTCATCACGCGCCGCGTACTGGAAGAGCATATCCTGCCCGGCGGCCTGGCCAATGCCAGCAATACCCTCGACGTGCATATGGGCAACTTGCGCCGCAAGATAGGCGAAGGGTATATCCGTACCGTGCGCGGCGTTGGCTATGTCATCGACCAGCAAGGCGAGACATCCGCCCCGCCGGGTGCCGGCGCATGATGGGGCGTGTCTGGGCCATGCTGCGCCGGCCTACGCTGGTGCGCCGTTTGATGCTGGCGCAAATGCTGATGCTGACGGTGCTGTGGAGCCTGGCCGTGGCCTATGTGCTGTTCGAGGGGACGGGCGAAGCGAGCAATGTGGGCCGTGGCGTCTTGCACGCCATTATCAGCGTGGCCGATAACCTGGCCGAGCAGCCGCAGCGACAGGAGCAAAGCTTGCGCGCCATCGACGAAGCCTTGCGCGAAGAGTTTGAAATGGGGAAAGTGCAGGAACTGGCGCCGCGCATCCTGGTCTGGCGCGAGGGCACGCTGGTCTACAAGTCCCCCGCAGCGCCCAGCGGTATTCGCAGCGCCGGTCCTGATCAGATGGAAGTGATCTACATCAAGGGACAAGCCTGGCGCAGCCGTAGCCTGACTGAGGGGGCTACGCGCGTGACGGTGCTGGAGGTGGGCGGCCCCTGGCAGTTTTTTATCACGATCAATTCACATGGCTATTACCTGCTGCCGCTGCTGATCAGCCTGCCGTTCTTGCTGGTGCCGGCCTGGCTGTCGATCCGCCTTGCCATGCGCCCGTGGCGCAAGGTGGCGCAGGAGGTAGCGGCGCGCGGGCCGCAGGATTTGCGTCCGCTGGCGTTCAAGCCGCCGCATGGCGAACTGGCGGCACTGGTCGACAATATCAACGCCCTGCTGCAACGGGTCGATGCCAGTGCTGCGCGTGAACGTAGCTTCATCGCCGATGCTACGCATGAGCTGCGCACGCCGCTGGCGGCCATGCGCGTGAATGTCGAGGCCTTGCAGGGCCAGGCACATGACGCACGCCAGCAAGAGTTGCTGGACGGCATCTTGAACAGTGGCAATCGTGCCGCGCGCCTGGTGGGGCAGCTGCTGCAGCTGACGCGCAGCGAAGTGCAGGCTGGTGCTGGCGAGCTGCCGCGGCGGCAGGCGCTCGATACCTTGCTGCAAGATCGGCTGGCGGCCCTGTCCGGCCTGGCCCAGGCGGGCGATATCGAGCTCGAGTTGCAGGCCAGCGTTTCGCTCAGCGTGCCCGGACAGCGCGAGAGCCTCGTTTCGCTGATCGACAATCTGGTGGAAAACGCCATCAAGTACAGTCCGCGCGGCAGCAGCGTGACGGTGTCGCTGCATGCGGAGCGGGGCCAGGCCGTGTTGCATGTGGCCGATCAGGGGCCGGGTATCGCGCCGGCGCTGTATGCGCGCGTGTTCGACCGCTTTTTCCGCGCGCCGCAGCAGGTGCAGCCGGGCAGTGGCCTAGGCTTGTCCATCGTCGCTTCTGTCGTGCGCCAGCACGGAGGCACGATTCAGTTACATAGCGGTAATGGCGGTATGGGCTTGCTGGTGGAGGTCAGGTTGCCCTTGGCCGATGCCTGAGTGCGCCGGGGAGCTGTGTGATATGGCATGAAGATGTGCGCTTATAACGCAAGATGGCATGGCGTGGCGCGCGCCTGCGATGCATAATGGGGGACAGTCAAAAAACACCGTTATGCGCCCATTCCTGTCCCGCTACCTGCAATATCCCTCCTTTGTCGGTCTGTATCTGCTGTTTGACTGGGCGACCTATATTGACCCGATGTACGGGCTGAACATCACCCCCTGGAATCCCGATCCCGCGCTGGGCCTGGTGTTTTGGCTGATCCACGGCCGCAAGGCGGCACTGCCGTGGTTTATTGCCTTGCTGGCTGGCGAGGTGCTGGTGCGCGGCATGCCGGCAGGTCTGCCCCTGACCTTGCTCTGTTCGGCGTGGCTGGTGCTCGGCTATGGCGGTATCGGCGCCGCTTTGCGCCGCAGTTTCAGCAGCGGCGATATCTTCGATAACCGGCGCCGCCTGGGCACCTGGGTCGCCATCGTGCTGTTGGGCACCGTGCTCAATGCGCTCGGCTATATTTCATTGCTGTCGCTCACGGGACGCATACCGGCCGGCGAGTGGGGCACGGCCGTATGGCGTTTCGGCATCGGCGACACGGTCGGCATGCTGGTGTCGATGCCGTTGATCTGGGTACTGTTCAGCGAGCGCGGGCGGGAGCGCCTGCATGCTGCCGTCTGGCGCTGGGAAACCCTGGCGTATCTGGCCCTGGCCATCTTTGTGCTGTGGAGTGTCTTCGGTTCCATCGTGCGTTCCGAATACAAGCATTTCTATTTCCTGTTTCTTCCCGTGATCTGGGCCGCCTCGCGCCAGGGACTGCATGGCGCCGTGCTGGCCGTGTTTGTATTGCAACTATGCATCATCATCCTGGTGAAATGGACGCATGCGGTCGATATTCAGTTTTATGAATTGCAACTGCTCGATGCTGTGCTGGCCCTGGTGGGATTTTTTATCGGCATCGTCGTCGATGAAATGCACCAGGTGGCTGACGAACTGAAACACACGATGCGGCTGGCGGCTGCCGGCGAGATGGCAGCCGCGATCGCGCATGAGCTGAACCAGCCGTTGACGGCCTTGTCCACTTACGGCAAGGCGTGTGAATACCTGCTGGAACGGGGCGAGAACGGCGCCTTGCTGCAGAGCGCCATCGGGCACATGATCGTTGAATCGGGACGCGCCGCGGACGTGGTGCGCCGCCTGCGCGACTTTTTCCGTACCGGCGCGATGCAGCTCGAGGCGGTGGAGGCAAGCGCCTTGATCGAAGGCTTGGCGCGCCAGTTCACGCCGCTGTTCCATGAGCATGGCATCGAGCTGGTGCTGGCGCCGCCGTCGCCGCTGGCCGTCAATGCGGATCGCCTGCAAATCGAGTTGGTACTGCGTAACTTGCTGGCCAATGCACAGGATGCGGTGATGGGCCAGCCGCGCGGCCAGCGTCGCATCGCGGTCTCGGCCGAGCCGCTCGAGGGCGGCCGGCTGCGCCTGTCCGTGGAAGATAGCGGGCCCGGCATTTCCAACAGCCTGGCCGCACGCCTGTTCGAACCGTTTGTCTCGACCAAGGCCAGCGGCCTGGGACTGGGGCTGGTGCTCAGCCGCAGCATCGTCGAAGCGCATGGCGGCCAGTTATGGGCCGAAGTGGGCAAGCATGGGATTTTTCGTTTTATCCTGCCCCTGGCGCACGCCAGCGCAGCCGCTACGGGAGAGTGTGGTGACAAGTAACTTGACGGTATTTATCGTGGACGACGATCCCGCCGTGCGCGATGCGCTGGGTTTGCTGTTGGGCATACGCGGCTACCGCACGGCCCTGTTTTCCTGTGGCGAGGATTTCCTGTGCAGCTGGCGGCCCGAGTGGGCCGGTTGCCTGCTGGTCGATATCCGCATGTCGGGCATGGATGGCCTGAGTCTGCAGCGCCGCCTGCTGGAGCTCAACTGCATGCTGCCCATCATTATCATCACGGGGCACGGCGACGTGGCGCTGGCACGTCAGGCATTCAAGGCGCAGGCCAGCGATTTCCTGGAAAAACCATTTGACCACGACAAGCTGCTGGCCGCCATCGATGAAGCGTTTTCGCGCGAGGCGCACGCACGCGGCCGGTTGCAGCGTCAGGTGGAGGGGCAAGCCTTGCTGCGCGCCTTGACGCCGCGCGAGCGCGAGGTGATGCAGTTGGTGGTGACGGGCCAGCACAACCGCGATATCGCCCCGGTGCTCGGCATTTCCGTGCGCACGGTGGAAGTGCACAAGGCGCGCCTGATGGACAAGCTCGGTGTCGATAATGTGGCCGACCTGGTGCGCATCAGCATGCTGGGCACCGGTTAGCCGCTGCAGCGTTGTCTAGGCGATGGTCTGCAATACCTGATCGACCGAGATCGCCTTGACCCAGTCGCTGCGTCGCGCCACCGTGATGACGGTGCTGTTGGCGCTGTCGAACGGCGCCCATTCCGGATTTTTCTTGCGCATCAGCGCCACTACGGGCACATGCACGGCGTTCGCCAGATGCATGATCGACGTTTCCACCGAAATAATCAGGTCGCATTGCGCCAGCATGGCCGGCAGCTGGAAAAAGTTGTCGATGGCACTGAAGGCCTGCGTGCGCGGCAAGTTGTGCACCTGCACGACGGCATCCACCTTGGCCAGTTCCTGCGGCATGGCATTGATCAGGAAGCATGCATTTGCCCACTTCGGCATCGCCTGCATGCGCGTGATCAGCTCGACGATGCGCTCCAGCGGCCAGCCGCGCTTGTGCGACTTGGCAAACGGGTTCAGGAGTACGAGCGGCCCCTGGCGCGGGGCAAAGCCCCAGGCGGCCAGCTGCTCTTGCGCCTGCTGTAGCTCGTGCTCGGGAATGTGCACGAAGGGATAGCGTTCGTCCACGGGAATGTCGAGTCCCGTCAATTGATGGAACCAGTCCGCATACACGCTGCTGATATGGTGCTCGCCCGCATCCTGTCCCGCATACGAGGCCAGCACGGCATCGATCTTGCGGTAGGCCAGGTAATGCCAGGGGCGTAGCGGGCTGAACGGTTTGCGCGTGCCGATCACCAGCCCACGCGGGCTGATCGCGCGGGCAAGATCCGCGTACTGCTGTGGCCGTACGTGGGCCAGCGACACGACGACGGGATAATTTTCCGCCTTGGCTTCGCGCAGTGACTCTTCGTATAGCGCCGGGCTGTAGGTCTTGCGGTACACCTTGGAGAACAGGCCCGACTGCTCTACCCAGTCATACAGCGAATAGGTGCGCAAGCCTTCCCATTGTCTGGCGTCGGACGTGCGGCGGACTTCGTCGACCCACAGGTGGATCTGGATATGGGGATAGGCCGCGGCAAAGGCGCGGAAACCGTTTTGCAGGTAGGTAAAGTCTCCCAGCGCCAGATGGGCGATGAAAAGAATTTTGTCCGACTTTTGTAGAAGTTCGGCGGGAATCAAAGGCGTCATGTATCAGTACGATTTCAGGTATTCATTCGATGGTGTCAAACTACTTGCTGGGAAAATTGCAGGCGATGCAGATTGGCATACGCGCCGTTGGCATCCAATAATTGCTGGTGACTGCCGGTTTCCATTATTTTCCCATGTGACAATACCACGATACGGTCCGCACGTTCAATTGTTGATAGCCTATGAGCAATAACTAAGGTGGTTTTACCTTGCATCAGGTGCTCCAGTGCCGCTTGCACGGCCCGTTCCGCCTCCGTATCCAGTGCCGAGGTGGCTTCATCGAGGATCAGGATGGGCGCATCCTTGTAGATGGCGCGGGCGATGGCCACGCGCTGGCGCTGGCCGCCGGACAGGCGCGAGCCGTTGTCGCCCAAGCGTGTTTCCAGGCCATCGGGCAAGCCGTCGATGACGTCCGACAGGAAGGCGGCCGCGGCGGCCGCCTCGACGCGCTGCCGGTCCGGCGCCGCATCGCCATACGCGATATTCGCGGCCAGGGTATCGTCGAACAGCACCACCTGCTGGCTGACCATGGCGATCTGGCTGCGCAGGCTGGTCAGGGCGATGGCATCGATATTCTGTCCATCGAGCAAGATCTCGCCACTGCTGGCCGAGTAAAAGCCGGGCAGCAGGCTGACCAGGGTCGATTTACCGCCGCCTGACATGCCGACAAAGGCGACCGTTTGTCCTGGCGCGATGCTCAGGTCGATATGTCGCAGGGCCGGCTCCTGATGTCCAGGGTAGGCAAAGCTCACGTCCTTGAATTCGATGCGGCCTTTGCTGCGGCCAGCGAGCGGCTTGCCACCCGTGCGTTCCGGCGTCTTGTCGATCAGCTGGAAGACTTCCTCGGCGGCGGCCATGCCGCGCTGCAGGGGGCCATTGACTTCGGCCAACTGTTTTAACGGTGTCAGCAGCATCAGCATGGCCGTGATGAAGGAGACGAAGCCGCCGACCGTGATTTGGCCCTGTTCCGACTGGAGCAGGGCCATCACGATAACCAGGGCCACGGCCGCCGCCGTGATCACCTGGGTGATGGGCACGGTGGCGGAAAAGGTCGTCGTCATGCGCATGCTGTAGCGGCGCAATTGCTCGGCCCGCTCTTCGAAGCGCGATTTTTCGTATTCCTGGCCGCCAAAGATCTTGATCACTTGCTGGGCGCGCGTGGTTTCCTCGATGACCTGGGTCAGCTCGGCATTGACGGCCAGCGAGTCGCGGTTGAGTTGTTTCAGGCGCTTTCCCGTGGTGCGCACGACGATGGTCAGCAGGGGCAGCAGCACCAGGGTCACCAGGGTCAGCACCCAGTTCAGGTACAGCAGCCACGCCAGCAGGCCCAGCACGGTCAGCGAGGAGCGCACGATCGAGGTAAACACCTTGGTCACCATTTCAATGATCTGCTGCACTTCGAACATGATGGAGTTGATGACTTTGCCCACCGTGTGCGTGTTGTAGAAGTCGATTGGCAAGTTCAGCATGCTGGCAAACATCCTGCGCCGCAATTCGTTGAGGATGCGCGTGGAGACATAGCTCATCAGGTAGCTGCTGGCAAACGTCGATGCGCCGCGCATGGCAAAGATACCGATGACGATCAGCGGCACCAGCCAGAAGGAAAAATTGACCTTGCCACCAAAGCCATTGTCGAGCAGTAACTTGAGCGCATACGGCAACAGTGGCTCCGTGGCCGCCGTGACGACCATCGCCAGCAAGGCCAGGGCCAGGTGTTTCTTATAGGGCGCATGCAGCGCGGTGAGGCGCTTCAGGTCGGGCGTCAACATCGGTATATTTCCTAGCAGATAAGAGGAGGCGAGTGAGCGGGGCGTCGCCTCAGGCGCTACGTTCCTGCTTTCGTAGCAGGCTCCACAGTATAGTCATTGGGAAAACCAGCATGATAATGCCGATATTTAAGGTGAGCGACGTGGTGGTCAAGCCAAATATCAGGTAGCACGTGCATAGTGCGACACCTGCCAGGCCATAGTGCTGCATCGCTGGCGTGCCGTGGCGCGCGGCGCGTGCAAACAGGCATAGTGGCACCAGCAGGAAGGCCAGCAGGGCCAGCAGGCCGATGCCGCCGCGCTTGACCAAGGCATCGAGGTAATCGTTATGGGCATTGGTGTAGTCGCGCACCGTATTGCTCATTTGCCCTGCCGCCACCAGTGCTTCTTTTTGGGCCAGATAGCCCTTGCGTCCGATACCGAGAAGAATATGGTCATCCGACATGGTCAAGGCCGTGCGCCACATTTCGATCCGTTGGCCGATGGAGGTGTCGACATTGCCCGTACTCTCAAATTTCTGCACTTCATTGAGCGCGGTAATGGTGCGCTGGCGCACCAGCGAGTTGGGGACCGCAAACGCGACGCCTGCAATCACGATGATCACCGCCAGCGCCACTTGCAAATAACGTTTCCCACGCTGCCTGGCATGGTGCGCGACGAAGATGGCGGCAAATACGGGGATTGCCACCCAGCCGCCGCGGCTGCCACTGGCGATCGAACCGAAAATACCCGCCAGGCAACCCATTATCAGCAGCAAATGCCAGGCTGCGGCGTGCCGTTGTTCGCGGGCCCATCCCAGGCCGCTGATGGACAGCAAGCCCAACAGCATGCTGACATTGCCATAATGGATGGCGTTGCTCGTCGCCGCATAAGGGCGCGCTTCGTTCAAGGCTATCATTTGCCATATGGCAACTCCAGCACCGGCAATTGCGCCGATTGCCACGCCACCCCACCATGCGGCGGGCAGTGGCGGGTAAGCCAGCAGCAGCAGCAGGACGGGCACGGCCAGTAGTACCCGCAATGGCATGTCGAGTTCGCGTGCAGGATCGCCGTGATACAGCATATTGGCGGTGAAAATAAGGAAGTAGGCCAGCATCACGCCCATCAACAGATAGTCCCCTCGCTGCAGATGCAGGCGGGGGCGTTTCCATAGCAGCCAGCTGCTGGCCAGCAGCAGCACCAGCGCGCCAAGGGAGTATCCGCTGTTGACAGCCAGCGCCAATGCTGAAAAGAGAAAAACACAAACAGAGGTCAGGCGGAGCATGAATATCCTTGGTAACGCACGTCGTCGCCATTATGGCAACTGTAGCAACATAAAGTAGGCGTCATTGTAGTCGAAGGTGGCAACAAAAACGTCCCTGGAAATTTACTCTTCGATAACTATATAGATGGTTTCAAGGGCGAAATGAAAAAAACCATGGTTTCTAGCCATGGTTTTTTTGTAAGCAATGGTAACTTGCTGTTATTTTGCCAAGCCCGGCAGGCCGGTCATGCGTTTCAGGCGCTGGCCGGCACGCGCGTGGCCACGCCGGTGGCGATGGCCGCTTGCGACACGGCAGGCGCGACCCAGCTGCGCAGACGCTCGTCGAACGGCGACGGTATCAGTTGCAACGGCGTCAGCGCGCTGGTGGTGTGGCCCGGCAATGGCTCTTTTGCCAGCGCGGCGATGGCGCGCACGCAGGCCAGCTTCATCTCTTCGTTGATGGTGGTGGCGCCCACGTCGAGCGCACCGCGGAAGATATACGGGAAGCACAGCACGTTGTTGATCTGGTTCGGGTAATCCGAGCGGCCCGTGGCCACGATGGCGTCGTCGCGCACGGCATGCACCTTTTCCGGGGCGATTTCCGGATGCGGATTGGCCAGGGCGAAGATCAAAGGCTTGGCGGCCATCGATTCGACCATCTGTGCGCTCACCACGCCACCCTTCGAGACGCCGATGAAGATGTCGGCGCCGACCATGGCGTCGGCCAGGTCGCGGTCGCTCGTGTCGTTCGCGTAGCGAGCCTTGTTCTCTTCCATGCTGGCATCGCGGCCCGGGTAGATCACGCCCTGGCTGTCGCACACTTTCAGCAGCGACTTGTTCAGGCCCAGCGAGACGAGCAGGTCGAGGCAGGCGATCGAAGCCGCGCCGGCGCCCGAGACGGCCACTTTCACATTGCCGATATCCTTGCCCACCAGCTCCAGGCCGTTCAGGATGCCGGCTGCGACGATGATGGCCGTGCCGTGCTGGTCGTCGTGGAAGACGGGGATGTTCATGCGCTTGCGCAATTGCTGCTCGATATAGAAGCAGTCCGGGGCCTTGATGTCTTCCAGGTTGATGCCGCCGAAGGTCGGCTCCATGCGTACCACGGTGTCGATGAACAGGTCGGGATCGTTTTCGGCCAGTTCGATGTCGAACACATCGACATCGGCAAATTGCTTGAACAGGCAAGCCTTGCCTTCCATCACCGGTTTGCTGGCCAGCGGGCCGATATCGCCCAGGCCCAGCACCGCCGTGCCATTCGTGATCACAGCCACCAGGTTGCTGCGCGAGGTGTAGATGCCGGCCGTGCGCGGATCTTCCACGATGGCTTCGCAGGCGAAGGCCACGCCCGGCGAGTACGCCAGGGTCAGGGCGCGGGCGTCGCCCAGTGGTTTGGTGGGCGTGACGGAAATCTTGCCTGCGCGGGGTTCCGCGTGATAGGCGAGGGCGGCTTCTTTCAGGTTGAAGGTTTCGCCGTTCTGTTCGGCGTGCTTGCTGTGGGAAGTAGACATAAGAATTCTGGGAAGGGCAACCAGGCCCGAGTGGTCAATCCGGGCCATGTTATGCAAGCGTTTGCACGCTGTCAAGGCTGGATTGTACTTAAGAGTCTCAAAACCGCTTTGGGCAACGGCATTATTTCAATGCAAGCGTTTGCTCGGTTTTTGACGGTATGGGCATTTTTTGCGATAAAATCAGCGTATTGCGATCCGGGAAGCCCATGACAAACAAGAACCCCACCTTAAGCGACGTCGCGCGGGCCAGCGGCGTGCACTTTTCCACCGTCTCGCGCGTGATGAACCCGGCAACGCGGCAAATGGTCAGCGCCGAAGTGGCCGCGCGCGTGCTGGCCGAAGCGGGCCGGCTCGGTTACCGGCCCAACCGCGCCGCCTCCACCCTGGTCACGCGCAAGTCGCGCATCATCGGCGTGGTCTTGCCCGACATTACCAATGCTGTGTTTCCGCCGATCCTGCTGGGCATCGAGGAAGGCTTGCGCAAGCATGGCTACCTGGCCATCGTCGCCAACGTGGGCGCCGACGAGGAAGAGCAGCTGTTCGTCATCAACCGCCTGCTGGGGCAGCAGGTCGATGGCCTGATTTTGGCTACCGCGCGGCGCCACGATCCCGTCATCAAGATGTGCATCGACCAGAATGTGCCTGTCGTCACCGTCAACCGCAGCGACGAGACGGGTGTCGCTTCCTGCGTCGTCAGCGACGACGTGGTCGGCATGCGCCTGGCCGTCGAGCACTTGCTGGCGCTGGGCCACCGCCATATCGCGCACATTGCCGGCCCGGAAAACCTCTCCACGGGCCATGTGCGCCGCCTCGGTTTCCTGGCCGCCATCCAGGCCAGCGAACTCGATCCCTCGCAAGCATTCGTGTTTGAAAGCAGCGGCTATTCGCGCGAATGCGGCAAGGCGGCCCTGCTGGAACTGCTGCGCCAGTCGCCGCGGACGACGGCCGTGGTGACGGGCAGCGACCTGGTGGCCCTGGGCTGCTACGATGCCATCCGCGAGCTGGGTTTGAGCTGCCCGGAAGATATTTCCGTGGTGGGTCACAACGACATGCCGTACATGGACATGATCCGTCCGCCGCTCACCACCATCCGCATCCGCCACCACGGCATCGGCACGGAAGCGGCGCGGCTGATCCTGCAAACCATCGCCTCGCCCGATTCCCCGGTGCTCGACGTGCGCCTGAAACCCGAACTGGTGGTGCGCGAATCGACGGCCGCTCCCAGGGGCTGATCCAACACCAGTGGCCACGCCGCTGCAAGGTGGTACACTGGCGCCCTTCAACGTATTTTGCCCTCCACCGCCATGACCAAAACCACCACGCCTTCCCCCAAACGCCGCGAAGAGGGCGTCGCCAAGCTGACCGTCAATCCTTTCCTCGATGCCGAGTTTTACGCGCGCATGCGCGATTACACGGAGCGCGATGCGGCCATCATCAAGGAATTGAAGGCGATCGCCGAAATTCGTGCCGGCAACAAGCAGCCCGATCCCCGCCTGGCGCCGTCGTTGCAAGCCCTGCGCGACACCGTCAAGAAAGGCTTGAGCTTTGGCGAGATGCTGGAGCGCATGGCCGCCGGCAAGGAAAAAGGCCTGTGGGAACCGTGGATGACGACCTTCGGCATCGAGATCCGCGCCGTCAACTACGGCACCGGCCCGCGCAACGCCTGCCTGGTGCTGGACCTGGCCGCGAATGCCCCGGCGCACGCGATGTTCGCCAAGGCGGGCATCCAGAACTGGCGCAGCCTGGCCGCCGACGATTGCTCCGTCGTGCGTTCGGAAAAGGCGACAGAGACGTCGCCGTTGAAAGTGTATGCCGTGTTTTACCTGGACCCGTTGCCGGCCTGATCCGCCAGCAGCACCAGCGCCAGCACGATCAGCATCACGCCCGACAGCCGCTCCAGCAGCGGCAGCGCGCGCGCAAAGCGCTGCCGCAGGGCGCTGCTGCCGATGGCCAGCGCCACCGCCATATCCCACGCCAGCACGGCAACGATCATCCACGCGCCATACGCCGCCATTGCAACGGGACTCGTCTGCCTGGCGGCCAGCACGGTGGCCAGGCTGACGTAGAACAGCGCATTCTTCGGGTTCAGGATGGCGGAGACAAACCCCACCATGACACCGCCGCGCCAGCGCGCCTTGCCGGTGGCGGGCTTGGCATCGAGGCTGCTCTTGCCCGCATGGCGCAAGAACAGCCAGCCCAGGTACAGCAGATAGGCGCATCCGGCCAGCCGCACCAGCATGAATGCCGTACTGCCCGCCTTGAGCACCGATAGTCCCGCAAACGCCGCCACGATAAACACCGCATTGGCCAGCGTAATGCCCACGCACGTGCCGGCGGCGCCGCGCCAGCCGTGGGCCAGCGAGGTGCGTGCGATCAGGAAAAAATCGGGACCGGGCGATAGCAGGGAAAGAAAGTGGGCGGCGGCGATGAAGAGGAAATCCTGCATATAAGTCGGCTTAGGCAATGGCGATGCGCGAGTATGCAGGGGCTGACGACAGCCTGTATTGAAGAAAATTGCGGGCGTCTCAGCTGCCCTGGCCGCGATAGCGCCCCGGCGTGATGCCCGCATGCGCCTTGAAGACGCGCTGAAGATGGCTCTGGTCGGCAAAACCCAGCTCATGCGCCAGCTGCGCCAGCGCCGTGCCTGCCTGCAAGCGGCTGCGCGCGCGGTTGACGTGCATATTGAGCTGGTAGGCATGCGGCGTCATGCCCGTGGCGGCGCGAAAAGCGCGGATCAATTGATACGGGCTCAGGCCCGCCGCTTGCGCCAGTTGCCGCAGACTGGCCGAAGGGCGCGCCTGCAGCGTTTCGAGCACGGGCGCCAGTTGCAGCGGCAGCGGCTTGCGTTGCGAGGGCAGCAGGTCTGCACGGCTATCGGCGCAAGCGCCCAGGAACGCCAGCAGTGCCGCATCCTTCTCTGCTGCGCCGGCGCTTGAAAACAGCAGCGCATTCATGGCGCAAAATTGCGCGTACAGCCGCGGGCAGTGCAACACCGTCGCCGTGTCGCCATCGAGCGCAGGCGCGTGTGCTTGCAGCCACTGCGCATCGAGATGCAGCATCTGGTAGCTCCAGAAGGCGTCAGGCAGGGGATTGCAGGCGTGCACGCAGCCGGCCGGCACCAGCACCAGGCTGCCATCGCCAAGGGTGACCTTGCCGTCTTTGCTGCCCGTAAACATGCTGCCGCCAGCGTCGACGGCGCCAATCGAAAACGTGGGATGGCTGTGCTGCTTGTAGCACGCCCGGCTGTGGCAGGCGCGCCGGCTCTCCACGTGGGGCAGCGCCGGGTCGCGCCAGAAGAAGGCAGTGCCGGGCATGGCTACATCAAAATCACGTCGTATTGTTTTTTTAATGTCTAGCATCATCCATTGAAATCTGTGTTTTAAGTATAAGTATTTGATTTAATTGAATTTTTGTCTTTATTCATCTATTGACGTCTATCAACGTTGCTCATATTATGTGTAGCTAATTGCGTAGCTACACATAATGGATGGAATATGACACTAAAAATCAGGAAGCGAGATGGTCTCGATGCCATGCAGTTGCAACACTGGCTCAGAGCCGTGGAAAATGATGAGGCACCGACTGTACGCGATCCTGAAACCCAGGAAGTTACAGTGCTTCCTGTGCCTTTGGCAAGGTCTGACGGAGATGGTTTGACTTTTACCCTCTCCAAAAGTGGCACGGCCTCATGGATCTTGCGTTATCGATATGGTGGGAGGGTTCGAGAACTTACTCTCGGCAACTATCCTGATCTCGGCTTGGCCGCCGCAAGGAAGATTGCCAGGGAAAAGCGCGTGGAAATAGATCGGGGTGGCGACCCTGCGGCGGATAAGCGTCGCGCCGTTTCCATGACCTTGAAGGACTGGACAGTTCGCCGCCTAATAGAAGACTATCGCGACAAAATCTTGGCAGATCTCGGCAAGAGTACGCAAAGCGGCTATGGACGGAATTTGCTCAGGATAGAAAACCGCTTGGGAGCTTTGGCAGTATCTCAGGTTTCATCAATGGACATAGTTGAGCTGATCGAATACGTTGACGCCCCTTGGAATGAGTCTCGCATGCTTTTGTCGACAGCCAGGATGCTGTTTAGGCACGCCGCGGGTAGAAAGCTGGTGCCGGCAAATCCATGTGCCGGTATCGAACTAGCAGCCTTACTCGGGCGACGCCCGCCGGTTCGACTCAGGTTGATGCTCTCCGAAGCTGAGCTGACGATACTTTTTAGTGCAGAAATGAATCGTGAAAATTGCCTGGCAGTCAGATTGTTGCTAGGGACAGCTGTACGTTCAGACGAACTCCGTAATGCTCGATGGGAGCAGTTTGATTTTGCTGCCTCGGTGTGGAGTGTACCGTCAACAAAGACAGGGCCAGGGATGCAAATTCCATTGTCGGAACCTGTTGTGACCTGGCTGAAAGAACTCAAGACATTGAGTGGTGATTCGGCATACATTCTGCCCAGCAGAGCCGAACGGCGCAAAGCCAAGTTTGGTGGTGATGCCCCGATCAATCCCAACACGATTGGAGCAGCGATCGAGTTCTGGATTACTGAACATAAGCCCGCAATCAGGCGGTTTACTCCCCATGATCTGCGCTCGACGGCGAAAAGTCACATGCGCGCGTTGGGTATCGGGCGCGATATCACCGAGATGTGCCTCAATCACAAGCTTCCTGGCATCGAAGGAATTTATGATGTCCATACTTATTTCTCCGAGCGTAGAGAAGCGCTTGCCATCTGGGGAGCATATCTGCAACGCCTCGAATCGCACCAGAGCTAGGTTCGGGAAATCCCGCGTGTGTGGCGTTTGGCAGCGCCGATGCTATCAAGTATCACATCATGCGCGTTATGCGCTTGTCTGGCCGTTTAAGCGCTTCTCTGGCATCTTGCGCACGAATACTCAGCCGCTGTTCGCCGATATGCATGGCAAATTCCTTCTGATGGTTAGAGCAGCAGCGAAGGCGGCAAAGTTATTTGCTTTATTGTAAATATTATCTTTATGGTAAAATGTTGATATTGAGTTCAAACTGTGCACCGCTCATGGCGCAGAACTCGATTCATCGCGCAGTGCCGCAAGTCTGAGCAAGTCGCCTCCGAAACAAGGACGGTGGATCGATGCTTCAGCAATCCCCCTACGTCATTACAGCCTGATCTTGGTTGCCGCTTGTTCGTCAGGCGTTGCTGCGCGCTTCTTTTATCATTTCAAGGAACAATATGAACCCCCTACCAACCCTCCCAAGCGTAGTGACCTCCAGCGCCGCAGGCTTCCAACCGGCATTCAAGCATGTCGGCACAAAGGATCGTCATGCATATGCATTCGCATCGATTGCGATCATTGCCTCCACCACGATTGAGGATGTTTTTAAAAAGGCGGAGGAGCTAGGCATGCCGGCAACTGGGCCCTATAGCCACTGGATCGATGCCGATTTTCTCGCGAGTATCTTCGCAAAGTATGGCTGGGTCGCAACAGTGTGGAAAGAATGCACCGGCCCAGCAACCTTGCCGGATCTCTGCATGGCACTGGTGGACTACGACACTGATTGGGAGATGGGCCGCTTCGTTGTCGTTCATAAGGCCAAGGGGAGTCACGACGCGAAGTTTGTCACCTATGCTATTGACCCTGCGGCATCAGATGTGAAGTTTCACGTCCGTACTGATCTCGATGTGCTACAGCCCGCTTGGTATATCGGGGTGCATCCGATGGGGAAGATTGCTTCATCGACGAAGAAGTGACATAACGTTCGTCTATTTAGCTGGGTAAAGAGTTCGACTCTATCCCTTATTCCTGAAGCGGTGGAGGAGACAACATCTCTGCCATGGGTACACCAAGGGCACGCGCGATACGCTCGATATTGCAGATTGAAATGTTCCTCTCACCGCGCTCAACAGAGGAAATGTAATTTTTGTGGAGTTCGGCGTACTCGGCGACCTTCTCTTGGGTCAGAGACTTGGCGAGGCGTATGCGTTTCATGTTGGCAGCAAAGAGGAGCTGCGCTTCACATTTTTGGAGTTGGAGGCTTGTCACATGGCGAAGCATCCAGTTTTTTGATGCGCAACTCCACCCACTTTGAGTTTGCTTAAGATAATTTCCGTGAGACAATTGCCAAACTCAAAGTGTTATTTCATGATTTGATTATTCTTGCGCTCTTCACTAGGGAGATTCAATTGGCAGCAAAAAAGAAAGACGATAGTGATGCTTATATCGCATTTGGCGTGATCCTCTTCATTCCGTTCCTTATCTTTGCATGGAGACACTACAGTCGGCTAAAAAGGGTTTTCACCGCAAACGGTACATCGCAGCGGATTTTCGATACTGCAAGCCTTTGGTATCCGCTGGGTGTTGGGGGCGGTATCACCATTGTGTCGGCATACCTGATCTTTTGGTTTGCACATTGGCAGTGGTACTTCAGCATTGTCTTGGTGCCGTGTATTGGTCTCCTTTGCCTCTACTTAGGGCATCAGGTCGCTCGCTGGCTCGCAGCAACCTATTTCGGCGTTCTTGTAGACCCCTTGCAAGACCGGGTGCTGCTCCCATGCGACATGGCCAGTTACGGCGTTGCTGACTACCTGAGTTTTCGCTTTTTACAGGATATGGGAACCATAGACAGCATTCCATTGTCCGGGATTACAAAGATCACCCGTGAAGCTGGCAAGAGCCTGTATGTACATGGTGCATTTGGTTCGCGGGCAATGACCTTCACCAACAAGCAAAAACGGGACGAATGCATCGCGGCTATCGAATCAGCCTCCCGCAGATCCATCAGGGCGGGTGGGTTTGAATAGGATCGAAGGCCAACTCGCCAGCCGTTTTTTCAACGTTATCTATTAGGAGCATCATGCAACTGAACACGACGAAGGGCCGGCTGAGTTCCCGGGAACTTCCATTTTTACCAGCCATGAATAAGGTCATGGGGATAGCGATTATGCTCGGCTCGATCTGCGTACTTTCTGCATGCGGCCAATCGAAGCCGGGAGCATCGGATATAGAGCCGTATGTAATGGCTGAGCTTTCGAACTGCCCCTTATGGTCAGTTAGTGATGTCCGCAAGGTGGACGGAATTGCAACTGAGGATTCGTACCAGGTTGATTTTTCAGCTAAATTAACTCTAGGGGCTACGCCAGAGCAAACATTGCGCACGTATGTGGATCATGGAAAAGAGGCAGCCTATCTCGGCTGCCATTTCGTCATTGCGCAATTATCAGATACGCGTATTCGGGGCTTGCCAACGAAAAAGTATGATATTTCGGGTGCTGGTGAGCTAGTCAAATCAGAAAGCGGCTGGCGGTTAAGGGGTGAGCTGGTGCAGTTAGCATTTAGCCGAGATGCCGCTGAATGGGCTGCAGTTCGTGAAGGAACTAATCGCCCGGAACTTAGATCTTCTACTGCTGTAGTACAACCGCAAGCGGGAGGTGATCAACAGGTTAATGACCAGAACACTTCAACTCAGGTCTCTTCTTGTGTAGAAGCAAAAATGGTAGCTTGGGAAAAGCAGCATTCCGGCGAGGTTGAGCAGGCTGCGGCGGCTGCTAGGGGCGCCGGGGAAGAGTATCGCTCCAGCGTGGGGATGGAAGAGCTTGTGCGGAATGAGGCCATAGCCGCTGCCACCTCTGAATGCAAGTAATCTCACTGCATTTGCCAGTCCCCGCATCTCCCTTCCAATAACAGCATCGTTACGTCAATTGATGCCTTCAATTAGGTTGCAAGCAGGTCAGAAACCACTTTGACCTGCTGTTCCTTATCTTCAAATCGATAAAAACGTGCACCTCTCTTCTGTCGAGGCTGCGGTGCACGTTCGCGCGTAATTTCTTACCATCAAAGGTTGACATGAAAACTTTTTACAATGGACGCTCGTTGTCCAGCAATGCAGGGCAGGCAGTTATACAAGATATTCCTAAATTTGCTCTAGGTGCTACCGTGGCTACGCCTGGGGCTTTGGATTTACTTGATCACGCTGGAGTGAATGCTTCCGACTATTTGGCTCGGCATCAGTACGGGGATTTTGGATCTATCTGCGCCGAGGATACGCAATCGAACCTTGATGCGATCGCATATGGACTGCGGGTGTTCTCGGCCTACGATATCGGCAAAGTTCGCTTGTGGATCATTACCGAGGCAGATCGTTCGGTCACCACCTTGCTGCTGCCCAGCGAGTATTGAAGTCCGCGTATTCCGGTCAGGCTGCGCCGGCCGATAGGACAAGGTTGATCGTGCATAAGCCGAATTTTTCAGCTATTTGATCTATCAATCTGCATATCCCAGGCATTAGCTGCCACATCGTCATTTCATTTTCCTCCGCTGTAACCGTTTAAATTCTTCCGCATCAACAGGTGTCGCCGCTGCATGGAAAAATGATCTGGTTGCAGCGTTTCTCTTCAGCGCAGCTGCCCAGCAGAGCGCATCGAAAGCAACTATGAAAACCTCAAGCGAGATCCCCACGAATTCATCGAAATCCGCCCACGCCGTGCCGCCTATCATAACGCCTCAGGCGGCGCCATCAGCACTCGTGATGAGCTACTCGGCGGCGGCTCAGTCGAACGCCACCATGCGCGCCTACGACGCGGACATTCGCCATTTCATGCAGCATGGTGGAGTTATACCAGCAAGCGCTACGATGGTCGCCGAATATCTGGCAAGCTTTGCTGGCACTTTGGCGGTTGCCACTCTGCAACACCGCCTTATCGCTATCCACAGGGAACATACTGACCGCGGCCTGCAATCGCCAATAATGGACAACCTCGTCAAACGGACCATGCAAGGCATCCGCCGCACGCTGGGTACTAAACAACGGCGCGTGACGGCCTTGGTAAAAGATGATCTGCTTGAGATGATGGTCCACATCGATCAACAGTTGCCCGTGAAGGCCGCGCGCGACAAGGCGCTATTGTTAATCGGATTTGCGGGAGCCTTTCGTCGCTCGGAGCTGGTGGCGCTGCGATATGAGGATATAACCCCATACGACACCGGCTTAGAGCTGTTGATTCGGCGGTCAAAAACCGATCAGGAAGGTATTGGGCGAACCGTATTCATTCCCTATGCTCGCGGCAAGCGCTGTCCGGTTAAGGCGCTAACGAACTGGCTTGACCTTGCAGGAATTATAGCGGGCCCACTGTTCAGACCAATCAACCGACATGACCAGATCGTCGGCAGTAAAGCGTTAACGCCGCAAAGCATAGCTTTGATCGTGAAATCATCTGTACGGATGATGTCGGGTGAGGATGCAGCTAAGAAAGTTGCGGGGCATAGCCTTAGGGCTGGTTACTGCACCACAGCGGCGATGGTCGGTCTCCAGCCATATCAAATCCGGGAGCAGACAGGCCATAGGTCGGACGTCACTTTGGCGCGCTACATCCGTCCGGTTGAGAAGCGGAAGATTCCGAGCTTGTTGTGATTCCGCAGTGTTACTCAAACCTATACGAGTGACTTTACTACTAGGCGGCTTGTGAGCCTAACCTTTACGGCCACATCGCGATCATTTGCTGATTTACGTCCGCTCAAACTGTCAAGTGAGAACAACGACGTGCTTTCCGGGGGTGTCGCCAGCCTCTAGTGCAGATTGCGCCTCACGCACAGCATCTAATCCGCGATGCACCTTAGCCACGCTGACGATCAGTCTTCCTGCGGAGATTGCCTGGAGCTGTTGGTCGAAGACAGCTGCGGGCAGATCAGTAGCTTTTCCTCCATAGGACGTCAAGCGCACGCCAAACGGGATGAGCCTGAAGGGATTGAACTCCGCCATCGTCCATTGATCGCCCAAAGCCCCGGTAAAGCAGACGGTGCCTTGATTGCGCACCGCCTTGAGCGTATCGGCAAGCACTCCGCACCCCACGAGCTCGATCGCTCCATCAACGCCGTCGGGAACAATCTTGCGAACTGCTTCTGCAATAGCGCCGCCATCCACAATGGGATAATCAACCCCTACGCCACGCAGCAAATTGATTCTGTCGTGGCGGCGGGTCGTTGCAATCACCGTTGCGCCCATTTCTTTCGCCAACGCAGCGGCGGACAATCCCACAGTGGACGTGCCGCCGCGTATCAATAACGTTTGTCCACGTCTTATATCTACCCCGGTCGTAAGCGAACCGTACGCGGTCTGGAACATTTCAGGTAATGCTCCAACCACCTCCCACGGCAGATCGGTGGTGAAGGGAATGACTTGATTCACTGGCACCACCACATACTCGGCATAGGAACCATCAAATGCACGACCCATGCCGCCCATCATGGTGGCAACTTTCTGACCTGCCGCGAGTTTGCTGCCAGCGGGCGCCTCGTCAATCTCGCCCACACACTCGATACCTGGAATGCGCGGTAGGGTCACGTCTGGCGACGACAATCCCTTGCGGGTAGTAACCTCCGACTCGTTCACCCCAAAGGCCCTCACCCTGATCCGCACCCATCCTGGCTTGGTCTGTGGAATGGGGCGATTCTCCAGCAGCAAGCTCTCGACCGAACCTGGCTTGTATAGCACGATTGCACGCATGGTCGTCATGATCCGTCCTTTTCAAAAGTGATGATCGCTTATGCCGTTCCGATGCATGCGCCGCCATTGGCAGGCGCTGACTCACCGGTCGATTTACTTCGTCAATTCGTAGCTTTTCTCCAGCAGCGCCAAGATCTCATCTTTTGACACCGATCCGTCAAGCAGCGCAGTCAACCAGTGATCCTTGTTCATGTGGTAAGCCGGACGAAAACCGTCTTTTTTTTGAAGGTCAGCTACTTTTTTTGAATCGCACTTGATGTCAATGACCTCCACCTCACCTGCACCTTCCAGGCCCAGCTTCTCTCTGGCGACAAGCATGACCAACCCAAACCATTTGTTATCGTCGGCATGACGCAACACCGCATAATGTGGATATTTTTCGAAAGGGTAGTCTGGGCTAACATCAAATTTCTTCTTCGCGAACGCGAATATTTCAGACCGTTTAATCATTACTTCGCTCCTTTATGCGGCAATATAGATTTCACTGGAAAATGAGTGGCTGTCGATCAGAAAGTTCCCGATCGTCGGCGAAAATCCTTCGGCGTGCAGTGTGTTTTCCGCTTGAAGAATTTGCAGAGTCGGTCGGTTTCCTCGAACCCCAACTTATTGGAGAGCGTCGCGACTGGTAAGTCGGTGCGCATCAGTAGACGCTTGGCCCCCAGCACGATGCGGTTCGACAGATAAGCCTTGGCAGTGATACCCCGCGCCGCCAGCGTAGAGCGCGTCAGGCTTTTTTCTGTGCAGCCCAGATGGTTCGCCTAGTCGCCCAACTGGCTCCACTGCGTGAATTTTTCATCAACAAGCGCTTGGAATTTCAGGAAGCGTAGCATAGCACTTCCGTCATTTTCACTTAGTTTGAGCGGGAAAATGAATTGAATCCGAGCATGACCGTTTTCAAGCGCCTGCCGTGACAGACAGTTTCAGGAATAGGAGTGAGTTGCGCGAGCGCACCACCTCCAGCTAGTTTCCTCAGGGCAAGTCAAGTGCGTTCGATGCCTGTGAAGGTGCGCAGGACTTCGGCCGCATGGGCAGTAGGGTCGTATGGTGGCTTGCCGATGCCGCCTGAGGTGGGTTCGGTGGTCACGGCTTTCCAGAGGCGCTCGTGATTGCCGGCGGCGAAGTCCAGGAGAGTGTCGCGGACGAAGGTGTCTCGGCTCGCTTGCTCGTCGCTGTGTCCAGGGCGTTGCTGGCCGACGATTCCGTACATCTCCGTGCCGTGTACGGCTGGCGCGCCCTCCACAGGGCCAATCGTGAGCAAGTGGGCCTTGCCGCCCGCCGCAGCGTGCGCCAGAGCCGCACGGGCCGCCGGCAGGGTAAAGAAGTAGTCGGTGAAGAGCGCCCCGCGGACCTCGACGGGAGCGCGTCCCTTTACGTCGTAGGTGGCGACGATGCTTCGGGCTCGGCTTCGGGGGATGCGCGACCTCACTACGAGTTCATCAATCAGGTTGTCGATGCTGCCCGGATCGAACTTCTCGGTCGCGTTGATGACCCACCAGTCCGCCTCGTTCGTCGCCGTGCTGAAGAGAATATCAACGTCGCGGTGAGCCCCTGATGCGAGGACACGCAGCGGCGTGTCGGCGAGAACGGCCCCGGGCTGAGCATGGTCGTCCACAATGCCGATCGTCGTGTTATCGATGCCGTGTCGGTCGCCAATGTCCCGTGGGCTGACCTTGATGAGCACCTCTGCCAGGTGCTTCGCATCCACAGTGAGCAGACCTTCGGGATCGTCCACAATACCGAGTTCGTTGAGTAGCTTAATCGCCAGTTCTTCGGCCCACCAAGCCGGAACAATCCGGGACGCGCCGCCGGAGAACGCCGCAATGCGCCGGTAAAGACCGTCTGCGGCCGGGGCGGCGAGAAGCCCGATCGTGGAGTAAGCCCCGGCGCTGTGGCCTGTGACGGTGACGTTCTGAGGGTCACCGCCGAAGCGGGCGATGTTCTTCCGCACCCACTTAAGCGCGGTGATGACGTCCTGGAGGCCGAGGTTGGTGGCGTCCGCGAACACGCCCCCGTATTGAGAAAGTGAGAGCCAGCCAAATGGGCCGAGCCGATAGTTCAGGGACACCGCGATGGCACGGCCAGTCGCAGCCAGATGTGAGGCGTTCGAGGTGGTCTGGGTATTCGCGCCAACTTCGAACCCGCCGCCGAAGATATAGACGATCACTGGAAGCGGTTTTTCGCCGGCGTCGGTGGGGGCCCAGACGTTCAAGTTCAGACAGTCCTCACTCAGTCCGTTGTCGGCTTCGAGCCAACGGGTATCGCCGGCCTGCATCGGCGCAGGCCCCTTCTGGTCGTAGGGCCGGTTCGGATTAAACGGCAGCAGGACCGGCCGGCGGAAGCGCTCTGCGGTGCCGTAAGGGATGCCCAGCCAGGTGCGGATGGAGTGGGCGGCGGTATCGGTATCAGGCATGTGTTCGGTCCTTACGTTGACGGTGGGCCGTCGAGTGAAGAGCAATGATTGTCCTCGCGGGTTGGTGCGCAGCCTGCTCCGATGCACGTTCTCGCGGATCTGCTCAGTCATTGCTGGTGTTGAGGTGGGAATCCAGGGCTTCCAGAACTCTTCAGCAGGGAACGACCCCGAACTGCCCGTGCTCAGCCGGCGTCACCTGCCCGGGAATCAACTGCTCAAGCGCTGAGGCCGAGAATTGCGCTGAGCCGCCTTGTCCGCTGGCGCGGCTGTCTTTGTCTTGCGTGGCATTCATGCTCCTTGTCGACATGCCATGCCTCACACACAAACTTTCTGACAGACCCGGCGCTCAACGCTTCACTCCCAGCTCACCGACTTGGAACGGCGAGTCTCCATCTCCAGCTTCAGTACCTGGCTCGAAGCCGTGCTCCTGTTCAGTGAGTAGTCGAGCGTGCTCCGAACCGCGCCATGGTTTGACGGGGCGGCGAAGCCTATGCCTGCACGCCCAAGTGCCTGGCCGCCCTAATGCTGCTCCATGCGTAGAGCGCACATCCGAGCCATATCAAACTGAACGTCGCCAGCTGAACGGGCCGGATCGGCTCTTGGTACAAGATGACTGCTTGCAGAAGGAGAAGCGTGGGCGCGATGAACTGCAGCAGGCCCAACGTGGTGTAGCGCAAACGCCTTGCGCCAGAGGCGAACAGTAGCAGCGGCAAGGCGGTGACCGGCCCGGCCAGGATCAGCAGCGTGTCCGTCGCACCGCTCCTCCCAAACGCCGCTTCGCCGTTGCTGCCGACGTAGAGCAGCAGGCCGAGCGCGAATGGGGTCAGAAGCGCGGTCTCGATCGTCAGCCCGCCAAGCGCGTCGATCGCCACCACTTTGCGGATCAGTCCATAGAAGCTGAAGCTCAACGCCAGCGTCAGCGATATCCAGATCGCACCGCCACCGTTCAGGGCAGCAAGTAGAACGCCAAACCCGGCGACACCTATCGCGACGGCCTGCAACCGGGCGAGCCGCTCCCCGAGCAGCATGGTGCCAAGCGCGATGTTGACGAGCGGAGTGATGAAATAGCCTAGGCTCGCCTCCACCAGATGCCCGTTGGCGGCCGACCAGATGTAGACGAACCAGTTGACCGCGATCAGTGCGGCGCTGACAGTCAACAACCCCAGCGTCCGGCCCCGCGCCGCGCCGAGCAGCGGTCGCAGTCGTCCCGCAACCAAGAGGATCGCGCCAAATATCAGCAACGACCACAGTACCCGGTGGGACAGCACCTGGAGGGCGTCCACGCCCTTGAGCAGATTGAGGTACAGCGGCAGTACACCCCACAGGACATTGGCGGCGATGCCGTAGAGCAACCCCGTACGACTCTCCGGAGGGTCGGTCATCGAAGCCTCAGCGGTGATTGGCGGCTCAACGGGGCCGCTTTGCCGAACGTCAAGCGGCGTGCGGGACGACATCGAAGGCCTCGATCTCTGGGTCGGCAGCGACGAACGGAGCGGTCAGGGGGCGGTGAGCAACCATATGCGGCGAGTCGCGGTGCGCGGCGAGCGCAGCCTCGTCCTCGTAAATCTCGACGAGAAGATAGCTGTCAGAACGGGTGCGCGACCTGAACAGTTCGTAGAGAAAGTTCCCTCGTTCGTTGGCGCGTACCGCCGCCGCCTGCGCGACGAAGGCGCTTTCGAACGCTGCGCCGCTGTTCGGCTTGACTTCTAACTTAACCATCATTCCTATCATGGCGTCGCTTCCTTTTTTATCGGTGAGTCGGTGCCCGACGCCACCGGGGTGGTGCCGGGCATGACGGGCGCTTACGCCTGATTTACAAATTCCTGCGTAGTGATCGCATTTGCGTAAAAGGGCGCGATCTCGTTGAGGAACGCGGTCTGCTGGTCGCGGGTGAATGCCGCCGACGCGTCGTAGATGACGTTGGTGTGGTAGCCGAGGTCATGCGCGTTGCGCATCGACGATTCAATGCACTGCCGGAGCGCGAAGCCCGAGAGGTAGATGTCGAAAATGCGGTTGTTGCGAAGGTAGCTGTCGAGCGTGGTCGAAGCGAAGACGCTGCTGCCGCCGGTCCGCTCACGGATGACATATTCGCCGTCCCTGGGTTCGAAGCCAGGGAAGAAATCGCCCTGCTCGCCGACGAACGAGCCATAGTCGCGCATCATCTTGCGCAGGCCGTACTTGCCTTCACCCAGCACCTTGAACGTCGGCTCGAACTTGAGCGAGGCGTGGATGATCTCCATGCCACGACGGCGCGCCTCTTCGAGCATGATCTTCGAATTGGCGATTGCCGTGTCGACCTGTTCGCGATCTTGGAATTGGCCGTTGATGCCGCCGGTTGGGGCAAGCCAGTCGTTCACATATTCGATGAGGATCAGTGCGCTCTTTGAGGCTTGGTTGGTCATGTTTTTGACTCCTGGTTGAAAATTTTTTGCTGTAGGTTGATGCGCAAGGTCACTGCTTTGCGCCATCGATCAGCCATTGCGCAATAACCTGCAGATCGGCATCGGGAACCTGAGCCTGCGGCGGCATCGGCATCGGGCCCCACTTGCCCGTACTGCCGGCTTTGATGCTGGCAGCCAGTTGCGCAACAGTCCTTTTTCCTTCACCATACTTGGCGCTGATGTCCTTCCAGGATGGCCCCACCACTTTGACCGCAGGTTGGTGGCATGCGATGCAGTTGTATTTCTGCGCCAGCGCCTGGCTGGCCACTGCCTGCGCTGGCCATACCAAACTCATTACCACTCCCAGGACAAGAGGGGCTGCGAGCACTCGCTGAGTGGCGACAACAAGGCGGACACTGCGATGCAGCTTCGGATCTTCGATCATTTGGGTTCTTTCTTTATGTCACGGTGCTCGTGACTGTGTGGGTAAGCGGGACGGAACACTCCAAGGCCTCGGCAGCGGGCCGATCCGGCTCGCCTGCACCGGGCGCGCCCAGCGCTTCCAGTCGCAATTTCGCCTTGGCGACCTGCGCGGATTTGCTCAGCTGAACTCCGTTCTTCGCAGCGACCACCTCGGCCATGATCGACAGGGCGATCTCCGCTGGCGTCTTGCTGCCGATGTAGAGGCCTGCGGGTCCGTGCAGGCCCGCAAGGTCGGCATCGGAGAGATCGAAGTGCTCCTTCAACCGTTCACGGCGCAGGGCCGTGTTGCGGCGCGAGCCGATGGCTCCGACATAGAAAGCGTTCGACTGCAGCGCATCGATGAGCGCGAGATCATCGATCTTCGGATCGTGCGTGAGCGTCACCACGGCAGTACGGGCATCCGGCTGCAGTCGCTGCAGGAGATCGTCAGGCATCTCCCCGGTTACGACCACGCCATCCAGGTGCCAATCCGACAGACGGATTTCGCGCGGGTCGCAGACGATCACCTCGAAGCCGAGGCCAACGGCCATCTGGCACAGGTAGTGAGACAGATCGCCGGCCCCGATCACGATCAGGCGGGCCCGAGGTCCCAGAAACGTGGTCAGCCGGTGGTCCTCGAGCAGTGGTACGCCGTCGTGCCGGCCTTCTCGAAGCACAACCTCGCCCGTTCGAAGGTCAAGCACACGCGTGGTGGAGCGTCGCTGGTGACAGGCCAGCAACAGTTCGTGGATTCGGCTGAGCGCTGACACCGGCTCAAGCACGAGTTCGATCGTACCGCCGCAGGGCAGGCCGAAGCGATGCGCTTCTTCGGCCGAGATGCCGTAGCGCAAGACCGCGGGCACGGCCGCGGCGCACACCGCCTGGACACCGCCGCCCCGAATCTGTTCGATCAGGTCGTCCTCGATGCAGCCTCCGGAGACCGAACCAACGGTCTCGCCCCGTTCATTGATCGCCATCAGCGAGCCCGGAGGCCGTGGCGAGGAGCCCCAAGTGCGCGCGACGGTGACCAGGACCACGGGCAAACCTGCCGATCGCCATCGCGCGACGGCACGCAACACCAGCGTGTCCAGGTCTCCCATGACGTTCCTCACGCCAGCTTGAACGGCAGCTCGCGCAGCGGCTTGCCGGTCAGCTGCGCGAGGGCGTTGGCGAACGCGGGTGCCAGCGGCGGCAGGCCGGGCTCGCCCATGCCGGTGGGCGCGTCAGCGCTGGGCACGGTGTGCACCGCGATTTCAGGCATGTCGGTGATGCGGGGCACGACGAAGTCGCCGAAGTTGCTCTGCTCCACCACACCGTCCTTCAACGTGATCGCGGCGCCAGGCAGGCACATCGACAGGCCCATCAAGGCAGCGCCTTGAACTTGCGCCTCCAGGCTCTTCGGGTTGACGACGAGGTTACAGTGCACACCGGCCGTCGCGCTGTGCAGTGTGGGCGTGCCGTCCTTCACCGAAGCCTCGACGACGTAGGCAACCACCGAGTCGAACGACTCGTGCACCGCCACGCCCCAGGCGCGGCCTGCGGCGAGCTTCTTCTTGCCGTAGCCGGACTTGTCCACCGCCAGTTGCAGCGCCGCCTTGTGGCGCGGGTGCTTGTCGCCGATCAGCTTCATGCGGTAGGCGACCGGGTCCTGCTTGGTGGTGCGGGCAATCTCGTCGACCAGCGTTTCCATCACGAAGGCCGTGTGGGTCGAGCCGACGCTGCGCCACCAGCACACTGGCACATTCACCTTGGGGTGATGAACCGCGAGCTGCATCGGAATCTCGTAGGGCCCCTTCATGCCTTCGACGGCAGTGCTGTCGATGCCGTCCTTGACCATCACCGGCTCGAACACTGTGCCGCCAACGATGGACTGTCCAACGATCACGTGGTCCCATGCGGTGATCTGCCCCTGCGCATCGAACCCGATCTTTGCGCTGTGCAGGAGCATCGGCCGGTAGTAGCCGCCCTTCATGTCGTCCTCGCGGCTCCACAGCGTGCGGATGGGGGCGGCGATGCCTGCCGTCTGCGCGGCCTTCGCCACGGCGCAGGCCTCCACCACGAAGTCGCTGCTGGGGACCGCACGGCGGCCAAAACCGCCGCCGGTCATCTGCATATGGACCTGCACGTTCTGCGGCGGCACACCCAGCACCTTGGACGCAGCAAAGCTGTCAAGGCCTGGCATCTGCGAGCCCACCCACAGCTCGACCTTGTCGCCGGCGAGGCTTACGGTGCAGTTCAGCGGCTCCATGGCTGCATGCGCAAGGTACGGGAACACGTACTCAGCATCGATTATGTGGGGAGCATCGGCCAGCTTGGAGACGTCCGCGTCATACTTGTGCGCGCCGGGCTTTTTTGCCAATTCGCGGTACTGCGCAAGCTGCTTCACGCTGTCGACCTGTTCCACAGTGCTGCTGTCCCACTCGAGCTTGAGCGCGTCGCGCCCTTGCTTGGCGACCCAGTACCCGTCAGCGACCACCGCGACGCCTTCGCCGCCGCGGTCCAACGGAATGCGCAGCACGGCCTTGACGCCCTTGATGGCCTTCGCGGCGCTGTCGTCGACTGACTTCAGCTTGGCGGCGAACACCGGCGGCCTTGCGATGACCGCGGTCAGCATGCCAGGCAGGCGTACGTCGATGCCGTACCCTTGCCGTCCGCTGGACTTGGCCTTGGCATCGAGCCGGCCGGTGGCCTCGCCGATCAGGCGGAAATCCTTCGGGTCCTTCAGCGTGACCGCCTCCGGCACCGGCAGCTTCATCGCCGCGTCGGCCAGTTCGCCATAGCCGAGCTGCTTGCCGCCCGGGCCGATCACAACGCCGTTGCGGGTGCGCAGGCTGGTCGGGTCGGCTTTCCACTGCGCCGCCGCGGCGCTGACGAGCATGGCGCGGGTGCGCGCACCGAGTTCGCGGTACTGGGTATATGAGTGCGCGATCGAGCTCGAGCCGCCGGTGAAGTGAAAGCCGAACACCGGATCGAGGTAGGCCGGGTCGTTGCTGCCGTGCCCGCTCTGCACCTTGGACCAATCGGCGTCGAGTTCTTCGGCCAGGATCATCGGCAACGAGGTCTGCACGCCCTGCCCGAAGTCGAGGCGGTTGATGGTGACCGTGACCGTGCCGTCCTTGGCGATGTGGACGAAGGCCGATGGCTGCTGCAGTGGCTTCAGGCCCACGGGTGCGGCGGCATCTTGCGCTGCGGCGCCCAGCGGGAAGGCGCCGAGGGCAAAGCCGCTGGCTACAGTGAGTTTGAGGAAGCTGCGGCGCGGCAGGCCTTCGGATTCCGCGGTGTCGCGACGGCCTCGGGTCATCAGCGCTTGCAGGTTCCTGGGCAACTCGAAGGTCTTTTGATCGAAATGCATGGTGTCTCTCTCTTCAGGCCATCGCTTTGGCAGCGTCGGCGACAGCAGCGCGGATGCGCGCGTAGGTTCCACAGCGGCAGATGTTGCCGGCCATGGCGCCATCGATTTCGGCGGCGGTGGGTTGCTTGCCGCGCTGCAGCGACTTCAGGAACGCGGTGGCGCTCATGATCTGGCCGCTCTGGCAATAGCCGCACTGCGCCACGTCGTGCTTGACCCAGGCTGCGTGCACGACGGCGCCGACCCGGTCGCTGCCATCGGTCATGGTTTCGATGGTGGTGATCTTCTTGCCCTCAGCGGCGGAGATCGGCGTGATACAGGAGCGAATCGCCTGGCCGTCCAGATGCACGGTGCAGGCGCCGCATAGCGCAGCGCCACAGCCGAACTTGGTGCCCGTCATGCCCAGCGTGTCACGCAGCGCCCAGAGGATGGGGGTGGAGGGGTCGGCATCGACCTGGCGGTCCTGGCTGTTGATATGTAGGGTGCTCATTGTTTGGTCTGTTTGGTCTGTTTGGTGAACATAAAATCGTTTAAATAACTGAACTCACTTGTGGTTGAAATGGCGGATATCGCCAAGAGCCCATAATCTATTTCGAAGCGCTTTTCTGGGCTTGCCCGATGCGCTTGTTCTTTTGCCCGATCGACTCAACCACTTCGATACCCACCGAGCCACTGTAATCAGCGGCAGCGCAGCCTATCGCTGATCTTTCGATATTTTTTTGGCGAAGTTGACGTCGAAGTAGTCACGCCACGCGATGATGCAATCGCCTTCGACTTCAAATATTCCCATCAGCTTCGCTGCTGCGATCGTGCTCCCATCAGCGCGGACAAACCGATCCACTCGCTCGGTCAGAACGCGATTGCCGTCTGCAGCGATAGCAAGCATGTCAAAATGGACTGCCGCGATGTCCGGCGATCTGCCGGGCCGCTCGATGAACGCAATCGCCTCTTCAATACCAGTGGTAGTCGACACGCCTTCATTGACCCAGACCGTCTTGGGTGTAAACCACCGCCGGATTGCGACTTTCCCGTTATCCTGAGCGAAAGCAGCGCTAAAAGCGGTGACGGTCTCGATTGGTGTTGGCATTTTGTGATCCTTTGTCTTGCTAGACGTGTCGCACGTCTGAGACCAAGCCCCCGTGGAAAAGATTACGGTGGCCATTGTTATAAGCGCATATTTCATCTGAGCTACCTCCGCTTGCGTTTGACTTGAAATGCATTGCCTGGGGTTACAGCAATTGCCCGCCCGAAATGTCAACGGTCGTGCCGTTCGCTCAACCCATGTCGTCGGACAGGATGGCAGCGACAGCGCCGCCGACACAGCGCATTGTCTGAATACAGCCCTGCGCCGTTCAGTCCTTCGACTGTAGAAAATCTTGCGTCGTGACCGCTTTGCCGTAGAAGGGAATGATGTCCGTAAGAAATGAGGCCTGCTGCTCTCTCGTAAAGGCCGCCGATGCATCGTAGATGACCTTGGTGTGGTAGCCGAGGTCGTGGGCGTTGCGCAGCGTCGACTCCACGCACTGCCGCAAGGCATAGCCCATCACATAGATGTCTTCGATACGGTTGTTACGCAGATAGCTGTCCAACGTGGTTGCGGCAAAAGCGCTGCTGCCTCCGGTGCGCTCACGGATCACATACTCTCCCGCCCTAGGCTCGAAGCCGGGGAAGAAATCTGTCTGATCGCCAAGGAAGGACTTGTATGCGGGCATCATCGCGCGCAGCCCGTACTTGCCTTGCCCAAGGACCTTGTAAGTCGGCTCCAATGCCATGGTGACGTGGATCACTTCCATGTTGCGACGACGAGCTTCGGCCAGGACCTTCGTAGAGTTCGCGACCGAGGTGTCGAACTGTTCGCGATCCTGGAACTGCGGATTGATGCTGCCGGTGGGTGCCACCCAGTCGTTCTGATATTCGATGAGGATCAGCGCGTTTTGGCGAGCGGGATTACTGTCGGGAAGCGTGTTCATTGCTAGGTTTAATTATTTTTAAACAATGTTTCAGTTGTTGAGGCCACGATCAGCAGTCAGTGCGCGAGGAGCACCTGATGCTGGCGAAGGTGCTGCTGGAATCGCTCGGCATAGTCTCCGGCCACTGCGGCGGTGACGCTCTGTCGTGCCGCCAGCGCCGCCCGCCACGCTGTGACGCGAGGAAGGTTCTCGAAGATCGGTTGCGACACCGTCGGATCGAGGATGTCGAAATAGCGGAAAAGGGGCGCGAACACGGCATCGACCATGCCGAAGGCGGGACCGCCGAAATAGGGCCCTTCCACGAGCACCGTCTCAAGTTGCTGGAGCCTGTCCCGGAACGCCGCCTGCTTTGCATCTGCGGTCGGGCGATCCTTGGCGTTGAGGAACTGCCAGGCCTCGGTGAGGGTCGCCGTGCCGAACTCGATCCAACCTCGCTGGCGGGCACGGGACAGCGCATCGACTGGATACAGCCCTGCGCCGGCCTGAGATTCCTCGAGATACTCGCAGATCACCATGCTTTCGAAGAGAACGGCGTCCGGCCCATCCGCCTGGCTTACCTTGAGCAATGGCACCTTGCCGGTCGGCGAAAGGGCCAGAAACCAGTCCGGCTTGGCCGCGAGATCGACGTCGATCCTGTCGAACGCCACGCCCTTTTCCAGAAGGACGATCGCCGCCCGTTGAACGAACGGGCAAAGCGGGTGGCTGATGAGCGTGAGGCTGGTGTCGGGCATGATGGTCTCTTGAAGTGGTGGCAAGCCGGGGCTACAGCAACTGCCCGCCCGAAATGTCGAAGGTCGTGCCGTTCGCCCAACCCATATCGTCGGACAGGATGGCGGCGACCGCGCCGCCGACATCGTCCGGCAGGCCGACGCGACCAAGGGCAATGCCCTGCGCCACATAGGCGTTCACATCTTCGTTGTCGCGCACCGCACCACCGCCGAAGTCGGTGGCAATGGCGCCCGGCGCGATCGCGTTCACCCGGATACCACGCGCACTTAGCTCAACCGCCAGGTACCGGGTCAGGACTTCGACCGCAGCCTTCATCGACGCATAGAGGCTGTAGCCCGCCATCGTGAAGCGTACGAAGCCGGACGAGACATTCAGGATGCGCCCGCCATCCTCGATCAGGGGCAGCAGCTTTTGGGTCAGGAAGATCGGTCCGCGCAGATGTGTGCTGACCAGCGATTCGAATTGCTCTTCGGTCGCATCGGCGAAGTTGGAGAAAAGACCGTTGCCGGCATTGTTGACCAGAAAGTCGAACCGCTCGCGGCCGAAATTGGTCTTCAGGGTTTCGGCCGCCTTCTCGGCGAATGCCGGGAAGCTCGTCGAATCGGTGACGTCGAGCGCTAGCATGACGGACTTGCCGCCCAGCACCTCAATCTCCTGGCGCAGCGCCTCGGCTTCCGCCGCGCCGCTGCGGTAGGTGCCGATGATGTGGACTCCGCGTTTAGCGAGATGCAGGGCCATGTTGCGGCCGAGCCCACGGCTGGCGCCGGTGATAAGTGCTATTTTTTCGGTCATGGTCTGCCTTTTTTGGATGGTCACGCTGCGAAGCGCGCCGGTATGGCCGCCCTCCTGATGAGGCCTCCAATATATAATGGCACCGGCTCGACGAGCCAGTCCGATTGGCTCAATCTTTTGCCCGATTGTCTCAATCGCTTTACCCGACGGACTGAAGATGGTATGTTCATCACGATGAACGACCATCTCATGCCCCATCTCGACATCGCGCTGCGCCACGCGCCATCTGGGTTGACCATTACGCCGATTCCGCGACTGGAGATCAGCGTGGGGCAAGCCACCGCAGGCAAGGCACCGTGCCTGTACCGCTCGATGATTTGCTTCATCCTGCAGGGGTCGAAGCATGTGGCGATCAACGACGATCTTTTGAGCTACGATCCCGCGCACTACCTCATCAGCGCCATCGATCTGCCGCTGACCGGCCAGATACTCGATGCCGGGGACGGCCAACCCTATGTCGCGGTGTCGTTAGTCCTGGACCCCGCCTTACTGGCCGATATTGTCTTGACCATGCCGCAGGTCCGCGAGGCGAATCCCCAGGGTCTCGCCATAGCAATCAATCCGATGACGGCGCCGCTGCGCGACACCTTGCTGCGTCTGCTGTCCTTGCTCGACACCCCGGCCGACATTCCCGTTCTTGCCCCCCTGGCGGAACGTGAATTGCTTTATCGTCTCCTGCAAGGCCCGCAGGGTCGCCTGTTGCGTCAGATCGCCCAGCCCGAGGGTGCGCTGGGCCGTATCCGGCGAGCGGTGGGGTGGATAAGGGACAATCACAACACCCAATTGCGCATCGAGGCGCTATGCGATGCAAGCGGCATGAGCCGAGCCAGCCTGCATCGCCATTTTCTGGCGATAACCGGTCTCAGCCCGTTGCAGTATCACAAACAGCTCCGGTTGCAGGAAGCGCGACAATTGTTGCTTGCTGGCGACTGCAGCGCATCCGATGTGGCCTATGCGGTCGGCTACGAAAGCGCCTCGCAATTCAGCCGCGAATATCTCAGGCAGTTCGGCGTGCCGCCGGCGCGCGACGTTCGTCAGATCAGGCAGGCGATCGGTGGACTGGCAATGAACTGAACAGGTGCGGTGTGTGTGTCCTATAGAGGGTCACCGGTGGCACTCTCCTGCTCAATGTTGGCCCGTAGCCGCTCAGGCTGCTGCCTGTACGGCAGTGGACGATGGGAACGTCTCGCTGAACCAAGAACGCGTGGCTGGCGCAAATTGTTCTAGCGAATTGGCCCTGGCAGCGTCCAGGAGCGCCATCGCCGTGAATCAACCCTTCGGGCTCTTGACCGCCGCGCGGTCGGCCCGCTCAGCCCACTGCTGCAGTTGCTCATGATCCTCAGCCACATCGGCGGGCACCTCCCAGTAAGATTTCAGCGCATGCTCTTCGCCTTCGCTCACGTAGCCCAGGGCATGGGAACCTGCGGCCTCGTAAATCTTGCGCGAGTCGTCATCAACTTTGAAGTAGAGTCCCCCATGCCAAACCATGGCAAGCATGTAGAGTGTCTTCGCGGTTTTGATCGTAGGCCCTACCCGTGAAAAGTTTCTGGTCAGCAGTTGGAGGGTACTTGATCAAAGGGAGCATACGTGAGGCGACTTCATCTCCACTAACCCTACGATAGATTTTATCCAAGACCAATTCATGTACCGCATCGAGCCTGTTGCGCACTGAAGCGATGTAGCGAACGTCAGCCCTTGCTATCTCTAAGTCAATACGCTTATACCGATGAATGATGCCGTTCCTACTCGACCTTGTTTTTACTTTGATGTAGGCGTCAGCGCGCAGCCCGAACCAATCCGCATGTGCATAACCATTGCGAATTGTCGCGGCCAGTGTCAAGTCCTTTTCCAGCTCTACAATCTCGCCATCTGGCAATCGTGCCGAGCCCTGCGCAATTGCGTGACCATACAGATGCATTAATGCGCGGGCCTTTGCAATGTAGCCCATCTCAGCTAAGAACACATCAAGCCGTTCGTCTTGGTAAGGATCGCGAAGCATCATCTCCCTCAGGAAGCTACCAATGGAGTCTTCCAATGAATTAAAGCAGATTACAATCCAGCCAATCTCTTCCGCGATTCCTGAAAGAAAATCGTCTAGCTCCTTTTCAGAATTGACGGTTTCAGGGTGGTTATCGTAGTCAGAGTGAAAAATGTCTTTGTCCATAACGCACTAACCTTACATGGATTGTCGTAACATGATCTGATCAAGACTGTCCCGTTACCGTACTCGCTGGGGTCAATGCTTGGAATTTGCTTGGGATACTCGTCACAAACAGCAATAACGGCTAGCTATCGAAAAGTCAATATTGTCGATAGCGCATCTGATCGGTTAAGCATCACAATTGCTACCGCGCACGTACTTGCTTTCAGTTCACTACGCTAAAAAGGGCTACCGCCTGCCCGGACTATTCGGTGCGAAACTAAAGACTTGTCATTGCCGATATGATAACCTAAGATGTTGTCACGTAGAAATCCAACCTGCATTACGCTACTACCTAAAGGAGCGTGTAAGTGCCTACAGCGGCTTCCATTTCGATCAAAGACACCCTGGCGCTTTTTGATACGCGGTTTTCTGGACTGAGTAAAGGCACCGCTCAAGGAGAATATGCTTTCTGGTTAGGCTCAGGAATATCGCGTGATCGCGTAGTGGGGCTCGACGGTGTTCTCGCTAAGCTCATTGAATTCCTGCGCATGCAAGCCACGCCTGCGGCCGCTTGTGGATACCGCCTGGCGCTTGAGAAGATCATTGACATGGCCGCGCCCTCGGCAGCGGAACGGGCGGAGATCGACCTAACACAGGCAGCAGCGAGTTGGCCATGCTTTAATGACTTACTAAAACGGCTCTGGAATCAGTATTCTGCTGTGTTATCGGTTGAGATACCAGGCGAGAGACTCGACTACTTGCTTTGGGTTGGCCTGGACTTTCCGCACACGTTTAGCGCTCAGCCAGCCGATGTGGAACATCTTGCCATCGGTATGCTTGCTCTAGAAGGCGTCGTCTCACACCTTGCAACTGCTAATTGGGACGGTTTGCTAGAAGCTGCCATGCAAGAACTTGGCTACGACAAGACCTTTTATCAGATCACGGTAACTGGTGAAGAACTTCGTAATCCGGCAGCAGCAGCCAATCTCTACAAGTTTCATGGCTGTGCGTTGCGTGCCATTGATGATGAAGCCGGCTTCCGCCCATTGCTTGTTGCTCGTACCGCCCAGATAACTGGCTGGATGAGCAATCCAACATTCAAGATCGTACGCGATCAGCTTGGCGCACTCGTTCAGCGAAGTAAAACACTCATGATTGGTATGTCGGCCCAAGATGCAAACATCAAGCATCTCTTCGCTTCCATGAATGCTCAGAAGGGCTGGAAATGGACTGACAAGCCGGACCCGATCGTGTTTTCCGCGCAAGATCTCGGCGACGACCAGAAGAACGTCCTTATCGGGGCCTACGGTGAAGCCGACTACGAGGCCCATCGTATCGAGATATGTGAAGCAGCTTGCTTGCAGGCCTATGCTAAGCCGTTACTTCTTGCGCTGCTTCTTCATGTCCTAACCGCGAAGCTTGAAATTCTGGCTAGCGATGCACAGGCCTTAAATCTTGATGCGGCGTCACGGGCCTTAATTGCTGAAGGCCTCCGAGTGCTCCGGGACCGCGTGGCCGAAACTGGCGACGCTGACCGGCCAGCGCTTGCTCGGTCAATAGCTGCCGGTCTCGCCCGCGCTCGTCATCAATTACAGAGTGGAAGCAGCCCCGTAGGTGTCCAAGCTTACTTTCCGATTGATAATGAGCCGGTGCATCGTATGAAAAACAAGTTGGCCTTAAAAAGTTCAGGACAGCGAGAAGCTGCTGTAGCTTTAGGGCTGATCGGCTTAGAGGAGCAGGCAACAAGCTGGACCAGTTCGATAGATGATCCGTCTGACCCGCGAAGCGGCGCGCTACGACTCACCTCCTCGAATGCGAGTGCACGCGTTTTCTTTGCAGCTAATGACGACACGGTGACAAGCCTTCTCGACACCGGAGCATTTGAGGAGACTGATAGCGACGCAGTCGTGATTTGCTCCGGGCGGATTTCGGCACGACAACAGCGAAATCCGAGTGCTACTATGCGTGGTGGCACTGTAGGGCCTCGGTATGTAGCCTTTGGCCCATTGCTCAATAGCGCTGCCGACCTAACCAAGTTGCGTGAAGAATTTCGTGGTGAGGTGGGATTATGAGGACAACGGATCACGTTCTTGAAATACTTGTTAAGGAGGGCGGGTATCGAAAACTGCCCACCCCCTTCAAGGTAGGCTCTCTCCCCTTTGAGTTCACCCATGCTCTCGTCGCAGGTGAACGCGCTAATGATCTTGTTGTTGTTATTGAGGTCAGCGGCGACACCATTGATGACGGGGTCACCCGAAAAATACTGGCGCTGACACGAGCTCTCGATGTGATGGGATCAAAACGGCCGGTGACTGCGGTCCTCACCTCGGGGCAGCCACGCACCGAAACTATTCACTCGATTAGCAGGGTATGCCGCGTTCTCCCCATCGGAGCCCCTATCGGCCCCAACGCGGCCGAGGCAGTACGGGACTGGCTGTCTGTCCTGTTGCCATTGATCCAGCAGCCACCCATTGAAACAATGCTTAATTGGACTGTTGATCTAAGTGCTAGCCTGCCTACGCTCACCGGAAATGAATTTGCTAAATCCGTTATCGATGCTGCACCCCGCGGAAAGACCGCAGTGGAAGAGGTACTAGCTGACGCTATCACAAGATCCGTAGATGCTGCGACAGCCGATGAAGGAGATGAAGAATGAATGGCGTTCGACTGAAGAACTTGACGATCAAAAATTTCCGCAGTATCCGAGGTCAGGTTGATATTCCCTTGGATGCCCAAGTTGTATTAATCCATGGTACGAACGGTATGGGTAAGACTAGTGTGTTATCGGCGATTGAACTCGGGCTTACAGGCAGAATTGCGCATCTCGCGACTAATGGGCCCAGATATCAGTCTTATCTGACCACTCTAGACAGTGGAGGAGGTTCTATTGAGCTGAGCACCACCGCTCCTCTAGCTGGAGGGGGAGGCGTTTCGGGGGCGCTTTCCTTTTCCGACAACACGTTTATTCCTACGCCAGTTCTGGACGCGAGCAATGCCCGGTTTTTTTCAGAGCGTTGCTATCTACCGCAAGCAACGCTTGGGCGCCTACTCGAAGTTTATGACGACAAAAAGACTGGAGCTAACTCGCCATTGACTTTGTTCGTCAAAGAATTACTCGGTCTCGATCCGTTAGATGCATTAGTCGATGGGCTCGATTATGCGTTTAACGTAACACGTGTACGCAAGCTTGTGCCAGATTTCGTCCATCTAGAGAAAACAAAACTGTCGTTGGAGGAAGAACGTCGGCGTTTGGAACTATCAATCAATGATGCAACAAGAGTCGCCAATGAACGACTGGTTCAACTTAACGAGACGCTGAAGTTGTTAGCCCAGCAGAACGAAGCGTTGCTGGTTACTGGGGAAACGGATCTGAATCAGCTCAAGGTCAAACTGGATTCCGCCCGCGACACCGATCAGCGGATAACGGATCTAAGTCGGGTTCGTTCGGAACTGCGAGGGTTGCAGGAAAGATGGAAGTCGATATCATCAATAGAGTTGAGCCATGACCAGGCTGGCAAGGAGAAGGCCGATCAACTGGCAACCGATGCTTTGAACAGTTGGTGGTCAAGTCAAGCTAACGTTCTGGAAGAAGCAGTCAAGTCGGCTCGTATCCATTTTTCGGACCTGCCGTCGTTCGAGGACGCGCCGGAGCAAAGCAGATCTGAAGGTGAGCGTCGTGCCCGAGCTGAGGCTGATAGATGTGAGCGGCTCATAGCGGCTCACAGTGCTGCAAGCAACCGCGTTACAAGCTTGAATGCCATCGTGCAGCAAGCATCCACCCGTATAAGCGAGATCAATGCTAACCTTTCCAGTGCAGTAAAAGACGCAAAGTCTCTCGCTAGTGCACTGGCAGGCATCGGTCCACATATCGCTGATGAGACATGCCCTGTATGTAGCCGGAATTATGCAGAGTTAGACTCTGGTTCGCTTTCGGCCCACGTGGCAGCTAAAATCGCATCGCTCTCTAACGAGGCTGGGCGTCTTCAGACGCTAGCGACGTCGAGAGCCGAGGAAACTTCGCGTTTGGCGGACGCGCAACGTGCACTGCTTAGTGCTGCAAGTGAGCAGCTCTCTGTAGAGGATCTTGCGAAAATCACTGAGCGTCGCCTTCAGATGACCAATCTGGTACAGACCTTAGTCGATCTGAAGGAAACTGCCGCAGAAACAACTAGGTTATTAGCGATGGCGGCGATTGCCCGACAGTCAGTAGTAACAGGCCGACGACAGGACGAACAGTCGGCCTTGGTACTGCCCGAAATCGAAGCCATGATGCAGAAGGTTCTCCAAGTGTCGTATAGCGGCTTTGAAAGTATTGAAGTTGCTCTTGCAGAGGCCAATCGCGTTATCGATGAGCGCGTCACAGAAGTGGAGCGGATTGCAGCCAATAGGATCAGGGCCAGCTCAGATTTGGATATGAGAATTCGCGACCTATCTCATATCGCCACTCTGCATGTGGAGCGCAGTGAGACACTGGCGCGCCTCCAAACGCTCGATAGCGCATTTAGGGAAGTCGAAATCACGCGCGCGCATGCCAAGAAGATTTCCGAAGCCGCCACCAAAGTACGCTCTGACATAGTTACCAAGGTGTTCAACACCTCACTCAATAAGGTTTGGCGCGACCTGTTTGTAAGACTGGCACCATCCGAGCAATTCGTACCTGCGTTTCGACTTCCAGTCGGTAGCAGCGTGAAGGTCGAGGCGGTGCTCGAAACACTACACCGGTCCGGCAAAGCGTCTGGATCGCCGGGTGCCATGCTTAGTCAGGGGAACCTTAACACCGCTGCTTTGACACTTTTCCTGGCACTGCACCTGTCTGTGCCAGTCCGTATGCCGTGGCTATTACTTGACGATCCCGTGCAATCAATGGACGATGTCCACATCGCTCAGTTCGCCGCTCTTCTCCGCTCAGTGTCCAAGGGGCTAAATCGACAAGTGGTGATCGCGGTACATGAACGCGCACTGTTCGACTACCTTTCCCTTGAGCTTAGCCCTGCGTTCGCTGGAGACAGTCTGATAACCGTTGAGATTGGACGTAACTTCGGCGGGGAAGCTGTAGCAAAATCGCGTACGTTTACGTTCGAGGATGATCACGCAATCGCGGCCTAATCATTAACGCAACGTGGCCCCTATAGATCACCACTTCAACTCTGGTTGTTTAGTCTGTGGTGTCTGTGACGAAACGTCCAATTTGCCGACGCGTCCCTTGCGCGGGGTAAGTGAAATTGTGCCATCGTCTCGCAAGCGACAATCGATCTCATCGCCTACTCGCAAACCGGCAGCTTCTAGAATGGGTTTTGGTATACGGATCCCTCCGTCAGAATTACCCCAGCGCGTCAGCCGTGCCATAGTCATCTCCCAGTGAAAGTATATACAAACCGTACACTGCGAAATTGGTTCGACCTGACGGCGGCTGGCTTGCTTAAATGAGCCCCAAGCGCGGTGTCACGCCAGTTCAAGCGGATGTTGAGGTAGCAAGCGTCAGTGTTGGGAAGGTAGTCGACGTAGCTCAGACGCCCATGGCCATATCGAATCCTTGCCTCGCCGCTCCTGCCGCTTTGTGACGACGGTAGCGGACAAGCTATCGTCTATCCGGTCCATTAGCTCGGTTTTACGCCTTAATATCTCTTCGCGCTTGCCACCATCTGATTCCCACAACAAGGCTTCTTGGCACTCCAGGATCGCGGCGCGTTCAGCCAGTACCTTTGGATGGTTGAACAGCCAGCGGGTGAAGGCGAAACTATCTGGCTGTTGCTGCCAAAGCACGCCGTACATCTGGAGGTAATCGTGCGCGAGTTCAGGCTCTGCAAAGTCAGTGCCGTGCCAGATGGCCAACGGCGCAGGACTAGGATTTCCGCCTAGGATTTCAGCGATGTAGGGATTGGCTGCGAAGCCGCGGCGCAGGGCTGTGGCCGCAGCTACCCAGTCATCACGCAGCATGTGGCAGAGTGCCAGCTCATACAAGTACGGCGGATAGCTATGAGATTCGGCTTCAAATGCAGCCTGCGCACGATCATAGTCGCCGCCCCGCAGCGCTTCCGATCCAAGCAGGTAGCGCACACCCTGATTGTCGTTTGGATTCCTTGCCAGCATCAGCTCTATGAGCGTGACGGCATCCTTGTGGCGGCGTAGGCGTATGTACGACAGCAACGCAACGTACATGGCCCGTAGGTACGGCCGATTGTCCTGGTGCCCCCACTCAATGCGGCCAGCGAAGCCCTCGGGGATTAGTCGATTTGAAACGCTCAGTCCCAGCAACGCTGCATCAAGGGCTTTTTTCGACTTGCCTTGATGATGCCAGTGGGACGCGATGTGCGCGTACACGTCAACGAAGTCCGGTGCTTCAGTCAGAAGCCGATCCAACGCAGCCAGGTAGGAGTTGTCAGCAAGCTGGCCGGACCGGTGGTCGTCCAGCAGACCATCGAATTCAGCTAGCAGGCCATCGTAAATATCGTCAGGGTAGGTGAACCTGCCGGATTCGGCGTTGAAGATTTCAAACTGTAAAGGCATGTGGTTTTAGTGATCGATCTTTGAACGCAAACGCATCAACTCGGCGCTTGTACTGCAATAGGTAAGACATTGACCCGGCAAGCAGGTATGGCCAGCTTGATCGACTTAGTTGTCCTTTTGCTCCGCTCCGCTTAGATGGGTTCGTAGCTCACAAAGGGCACCGTTATACGCTCGGATTAAAGAATCGACAAGGCGACGCGTATCAAGTGCAGATTTCCCAGCTAGCTGTTGGATTAGAAACTCATTCGCAGCAGGATGGAGTTCACCTTTCATGGCCGCGACAACGTCATGAAGGGTATCTGCGGAAAAGTCGTCATAAGATTTCCTTACCTTCTCAGTCTCTTCACCGACCACGCGTTCGCGCTCTAGATTCTTCTTTGTCGCCACCTCTGCGGCAATCAGTTTCGGCCACTGGAGATTTGACCATCCTTGAATCGTACGCATTTTCGTCTGTGACGGAGGATCCCATGGTGCGAGAACCACGACATCAGATACGTCGGGACCTAGAACCCTTTCCTTCCATTGTTTGAATGTCTCACCTTCAACGGCTGATGGCACATTGCTTCGATGCGGTGTACCTTCGTACTCAACCATGATGGAATAAGTTTTTAGAATCCTCAGGCGATATGTATCTATTTCTGGCATGGGCGGGAACTCGCGACGAAGTTGGGGAAACCACTGCCAGATGTCTTGGAGTTGACGGACCTCGGATTCATAGCATCATGCTTAGTCTAACCGAGTTTTCTTTTCGCAAACGGAAGTCGATGGTTCGTAAGCGTTCAGCCCACCCATCTATGAATTCATGATTGTGGCAGCCACACTGCTTTCTTCGATTATTGGGGAGAAAAATGGTGGCGAATGTGTAACAAGAAAAAGAGCGCCAGGAGCGCGTGGCAGAGTGGCGGGCCAGCGGCCTGTCCCAGCGGGCCTTCGCGCTTGAGCATGGATTTTCTCAGAAACAGGTCAACTTCTGGTCACGGCGGTTGGCTGGCGCGCAGCCGCCGGGGTTTGTTCCCGTGCGTGTGGCGTCGGCAGGCGCCCCGGCGCGATCAGTCTGCGCAGCGAGCACGGCTGGACCTTGAGCTTGCCCCGCATCGTCTCGGCCAGCCAGCTGGCCGAGACGATGCGGGCGCTGTGATACATTTCCACGGAATCGATCTGGCTTGCGACTGCAGCAGTGGACATGCGCAACTGAATCGACGGCCTGTCATTGCGCATGCAGCAGGCACGGCTCGCCCACCGAGCGACAGCACGGTCTACTTGTTTGCCAATCAACGCCGCCCCCCTTCAATTACTTCCTAATAATAGCCTTACCGCAATAGAGGCAGCTCATGGCGTGCGTTGAGTGCGGGAACCTTTGAAAACGCTTCGGCGATGAAATCCATGAATACGACGGCTCGCGTCGGAAGCAGTCTGTTTGCAACATAAATGATTTGAACTGGGACCGGAGGGGCGGTGTGTTGCGTCAGCAGCAACTGCAAATTACCGTTCTTGAGCCCTTCCTCGAAAAGCCATTCCGGTCCATGTCCGATCCCGAGCCCCGCATTGACCGATTCGCGTACGGCCTCAGGTGAGTTGACCCGGAGCCGGCCGGATACCGGAACTTCGGTATCCCGGAAGCGCCATGTGGCGCCTGACGACAGCAGGGTGTAGATTACGCAATCGTGCCCGCGCAGATCATCGGGTGTGACGGGGACGCCGCGTTTGGCGAGATAGCCCTTACTGGCTACGAACACGCGCTCGAACAGACCGATGCGCCGCGCGCGTAAGGCGCTGTCTTCCAGATGGCCGATCCGAATCGCCAGTTCAGCGCCTTCATCGACCAGACTCACATAGCGATCATTGATCTGGAGATCCAGCGACAACCCAGGATAGCGTTCCAGGAAGGCGGGGACATGCGGCAACACGAATGCATGGGCCAGAGCGGTTGGGCAGGCGACGCGCAGCAATCCGGATGGATCAACGTTCGCCCTGAAGGACGATTCTGACTCCTCCACGGCGTCAAGGATGCGCCGCACTTCCGCATAGTAGCGCTCCCCCTCTGGCGTGAGGGCCAGCTTGCGCGTTGACCTGTGCAGCAGTCGCGTTTGTAGATGCTCTTCCAGTGCCGCCACATAGCGGCTGACGTTAGGCTGCCCCAAGCCCAAGTCGCGGCCGGCAGCGGAAAAGCTGCCAGTCTCCACCGCCCGCGCGAAGCAAGTCATCACAAGAAATCGGTCCACAGTCCATCCTCCATTCATGCATCAAGAGCATGAAACATATTCAAAGATAAGATCTTATCGAATTTCAAGCATGAGCGCATAGTTCTCCCCACAGCAGGTCGGCCAACGTTGGTTGACCATGAATCATCTACAGGAAAGCTTTTATGTCCCGCTTACAAGGCAAACGTACCCTCATCACCGGCGGCACCAGCGGCATTGGCCTCGAAACAGCCAAGCAGTTTCTCGCCGAAGGCGCACGCGTCATCGTCACCGGCGTCAATCCGGATTCCATTGCGAAGGCCAAGGCGGAGCTTGGCGCCGAGGTTCTCGTGCTGCGCGCCGACTCAGCCAACGTGGCCGCCCAGAAGGAGCTGGCGCAAGCCGTCCAGGCTCACTATGGGCAGCTCGATATTGCCTTTCTCAACGCCGGCGTATCCGTTTGGGCACCGATCGAGGAGTGGACGGAAGAAATGTTCGATCGCTCCTTCGACATCAACGTCAAGGGCCCCTACTTCCTGATCCAGGCGCTGCTGCCTGTCTTCGCGAACCCCGCATCGGTGGTGCTCAATACATCGATCAACGCGCACGTCGGCGCGGCGCATTCGTCGGTATATGCCGCGACCAAGGCCGCATTTCTGAACATGTCGAAGACGCTTTCGAGCGAACTGCTCGGACGCGGCGTTCGCGTCAACGCCGTCAGTCCTGGCCCGGTTGAAACGCCGCTGTACGACAAGCTCGGCATTCCCGCTGCCTACCGCGACCAGGTCAACAAGGACATTGCCGCAACCATTCCATTCGGCCGCTTCGGCACGCCGGAGGAAGTAGCCAAGGCGGTGCTGTACCTGGCTTCCGACGAGTCCCGATGGACTGTCGGCTCCGAAATCATCGTTGACGGCGGCCGCACGCTGAACGGCTGATCGCAAACCACACTTAACCCGCACTTAAAAGGAAACTCTCCTATGAACACGCTTTCCACATCCGTGCAGACCAGCGAATCTCGCAAAAGTGCGCTGATCCTCATCGAATATCAAAACGACTGGGTGGCCGCTACCGGCAGCATCAATCCTCAATTCCAAGATCGCAAGCAGTTCGACGACGCGGTCGTGAATGCCGGCCAAGTGCTCGCCGAGGCCCGTCGTCGGAACATGGAGGTGATCCACGTCGCCATGGTGCTGCAGCCGGGCTACAAGGCACTGGGCCAGGGTAAGTACGGTCTGCGCACGATGATCCCCGCATACCAATCCTTCCTCGGCGAGCAGACGGAATTCTTTCCAGGCTTCGAGCCAGCTGCCGGTGAGCATGTGATCAGCGAGCGCACCGGCGGCAGTAGTGCCTTTGCAGCCACGACGCTGGACAGCTACTTGCGCAACAACAAAATTGAAGATATCTACCTGATGGGCTTTGCCTTGCGCCAGTGCGTGGAATCAACGTTGCGCAACGCGCACGACCTTGGTTACCACACCAACGTCATCCACGACGCCTCTGCGGCCTTCACGCAGGAGCAGCAAGCCTCGTTCCTGACGGATATCTTGCCTTTCTACGGCAATGCGGTTACGACTCAAGAATTCTTGAAGTCATAAAACCAACTATCTGCCACGCGACCGCCCCCCATCCGCGGGGGCTTTCTTTTTACAGGGCGTCTTCCAATGTCACAAACACAGTTGACTCTTATCAGTCATCCCCTATGCCCCTTCGTTCAGCGGGTCGCCATCGTGCTGTACGAAAAAGGAGTTTCTTTCGAACGAATCAATGTTGATCTTCGCGACAAGCCAGACTGGTTCCTCGCTATGTCTCCGACGGCCAAGGTTCCGCTGCTCAAGGTTTTACACGACAACGGGCGGGAGTCCGTTCTCTTCGAAAGCGTCGCGATCTGTGAATATGTCGAAGATGTTCATACTGAGCCAGCATTGCATCCTGCAGATGCGCTACTACGTGCGCAACACCGTGCATGGATTGAGTTCGCATCCGCCACGTTATCGGACGCATGGGGACTTCTGAACGCCTCAGACCACGAAACGGCAAGCACCAAAGCTGCTGCATTCAGAAAGAAGCTGGAACGGTTTGAGGCCGATATGTCTGACGGTCCTTACTTCGGCGGAGAAGACTTCAGTATTGTGGATGCTGCCATTGCCCCGATTTTTCGCTACTTCGACATGCTTGCCTTTGAGTCAACCCACCAAGTGTTTGACGGCCTGGAACGGGTAGCAAATTGGCGCCGCGAATTGGGTCAGCGTCCGAGCATCAAGGCGGCCGTTGCGGAAGACTATTCCACCCGGTTGCGCCAGCATTTGCAGGATCATAAAGCACTGTTGGCGAGTAATCCTCTTCCTAGCGTCGTCTGGACCTAAGCGTCTAGACCACTTGCCTGCCATTGCACTACCCGTTGCTACATCAGTTCGCACCTAGCTTGAAGCGGCGTCATACTCCAGGCGGAGATTGGCTAGCAGCGCTGGCCAGTTTTCGGAGCAAAAGGTGGTAAGAATGTCTTCAGTATTAGGAGAGTGATCACGAGGATAAACGAGTTGCGCCGCCAGCGCTTCAGGGTAATGCCACTGGTACTCCTTCCACATCTTATTGATGTTGATGCCTGTTTGCACAAGAATAGTCTTCTGCGCGTCCCGCCAGCTTTTCGTTCTGCTGGAGTCCATATCGGACCGGACGAAGGAGAAGCTGTCAAACGTAGCGGAGTCCTTCCCTTGCATGTACTCGCGCGAAATCAGCAGATTTCGCGGTCCGAGCTGGTCGATAACCTGCTGGCTTGGTTCTGGATGTTTACGCTTAACGCCATCAAGTTGAAACATTCCTCGCACAACTCGGTCGAAAGTTCGGTTGTAGCGCTTTTCTTCGTACGCGTCACGCCAATTAACCAAGGATTCCCAACCGAGCCTCTTGAGGTAGCGTTCGTCGAGAACTGCATCAACTTGGACGAATCCCATAATTAGCCTAAGATCGACCGACACCTCCGTATCCTCCAACTCGCAAATCTCACGATCTTTGCCAGCATACGTGCCACCCGTAGCAATACGATACACAGCCCGAGTATTCGCAGAGTGCGACTTGACTACCAAACCGAGCAGTAGTCCTCGCTGGTGCATCAACCTCTTGAGCTGCACTGCCGAACGCTCCACGGCGCACGGCAGCATATAGGTTAAAGATGCGCTCTTGAGCGACACGTGATCTATGCTGACATTATCAAGGGCGGACTTTGACAGGCCAGCGCGGGCCAGTGCAATTCGCACTAGTTCAAGCCCGACGCAACCGGCGGCAAACACGCTGGTTCCAATCGCAAAATCTGACAACGAGAGCGCGCGGGGCAGCGTTACTCTGGCACTCACGGCAGTAGCGAGCCGTCTCCCGTTCTCAACGGCCCAGAGCGTGCTGAACGAAGCTCCAGGGCAGCGGTGAATAGTGTCCGTGTCATCGCTGTCGAAGTCCGGTACGAGCGCCGCCACCTCTGGACTCAAATGTCCGAGGTCAAGGTGAATGTGCACAAATCTAGTCATCGAAATCGCCATCTTCCTGATCATCGTCATGATGGTATGGATCAATATATATGGAGCTGATGCCCCGCTGGCCCTTCTCTCTGGTGCGCGCTAGCCATTCCGCCTGCATATCTCGGTTGTAGAACAGCGCCGGGTCTGACTTGATCGCGGCTGGCACAGGCACGAAGTTCTCGACACGGAGGATTTCCCCGAGCTCGATGGGCACGTCTATCGCTCCCGGCGGCGGCAAGAAGATGCAGAGGGCCCGCGTGGAGCCCAGACACTGAATGCTCTGTTCCCGCTCTTCAACCGCGACCGCACGGCGACTAAAGCCATGTTCGAGATCGCCAAGAAGCAGCAGGGTTATCTGTGACGGAAAGCATTCAGATCGGCGAACTTACCATCGAGGTTACCCGTAAGGCCGTTAGGAACGTGCACCTGTCGGTACATCCGCCGGTCGGACATGTCACTCTGGTGATGCCGACCAGCACTCGTTTAGAGGTTGCTCGCGCCTATGCTATTTCCAAGCTGAGTTGGATACGCGACCAGCAAGCCAAGCTTTATGCCCAAGCACGGGAGACGCCGCGCCAATTCATCGAGCGGGAAAGTCACTACCTTTGGGGGCGACGCTATCTGCTATCCGTAGTCGAACAGGATGCCAAGCCCGGTGTTAAACTGGATCACAGGCGCATCACGCTGATGGTTCGACCCGGAAGCGTACAAAAAAAGCGCGAAGAAGTCATGCATGACTGGTATCGCGAACTACTACATCAGACGATCCCGGCGCTCATTGAAAAATGGCAGCCCGTGCTAGGTGTATCGGTTCGTTGCTATTTTTTGCAGCGTATGAAAACTAAGTGGGGCGCATGTAATCATCGAGCCGGCACGATTCGCCTGAATACCGAGTTGGTCAAGAAACCTAAAGACCTGTTGGAGTATGTCTTAGTGCATGAAATGCTACATCTGATCGAACCGAACCATGGTCAGCGTTTTGTCGATTTGCTGGATAAACACTATCCTGGCTGGCGCGAGGCTCGGGCAGAGTTGAATGAACTGCCACTAACTTCGGAATCTTGGTGGAAAAATACATAGGCAAGGTAGGCAGATGGCCGAGGTGCGGCTTGCTGCTTAACAAATCAATCGTGTCAGCCGACGTTATTTTCCTGGCCCAAGGCGTAAGAGTCGTATTGAAATATGAACACTCCCTTCACCGCACATCTGATATCCATGCCGCTGAATTTCTTTTAAAACGCGACAACTATCGAAAAGCCACCATTATCGATAGTCAACGGGTGAGCGATTGCGGCGTTTTATCACGACCAATTTAGGCTTCGCAGAATGGGGCTCGGTTTTCGGAGACGCGAAAATGACGACGGCTCTGCTTGATCGCCTCACCCATCATTGCCATATAATCGCAACCGGGAATGACAGCTACCGTTTTAAAAACAGCTCAACTCAAATCAACAGAAAGGAGGCTGGTAGGAATTTAAGCGCTACTTGACCTTTTTTTAACCCAAAGGTAATCCCCCCAGCAAATGATCGCGTTTAAAAGTAGAACTTTCAAAAATCTGAATTTGGAAAATTCTACATGAAGACGTCCCGTTTTACCGATAGTCAGATCATTGCCATCCTCAAGCAAGCCGAGGGCGGATCGCCAGTCCCTGAGCTGTGCCGCGAGCACGGCATCAGCAACGCCACGTTCTACAAATGGCGTTCCAAGTTCGGCGGCATGGATGCCTCGCTGATGGCCCGCATGAAGGAACTGGAGGACGAAAACCGGCGCCTGAAGAAGATGTATGCGGAGGAGCGCTTGAAAGCCGAGATCGTCGCGGAGGCCCTGACAAAAAAGTGGTAACGCCATCTCAGCGGCGGGAGATGGCGCAATGGGCCGTGGCCCAGCGTTCAGCCACCATAGGACTGGCCTGTCAGGCCTTTGGCATTAGCCAGACCTGCTATCGCTATCGCGCCAGGCTCGACGCGGAAAACGCTGTCGTGGCCGACTGGCTGGTACGCCTGACCAACAACCAGCGCAACTGGGGCTTCGGCCTGTGCTTCCTGTATTTGCGCAACGTGAAGGGGTTTAAATGGAACCACAAGCGCGTCTACAGGATCTATCGCGAACTGGAACTGAACCTGCGGATCAAGCCACGCCATCGGCTGGTACGGGAAAAGCCGCTGCCGCTGGCCGTGCCTGCACAGATCAACGACACCTGGTCGATGGACTTCATGCATGACCAACTGGCCGATGGCAGAAGCATCCGCTTGTTCAATGTGATCGACGACTACAACCGTGAGGCACTCGGCATCGAGGTCGATTTCTCCTTGCCGTCCGAACGCGTCATCCGCTCCCTCGACAGGATCATCGAATGGCGTGGCAAACCCCAGGTTATTCGCTGCGATAACGGCCCGGAGTACATCAGCGCCGGGACGCTGGCCTGGGCCGCCAAACGCGGCATTCGCATCGACTTCATCCAGCCTGGACAGCCGCAGCAGAATGCTTATGTCGAGCGCTATAACCGCACGGTGCGCTACGACTGGTTGGCCCATCACCTGTTTGAAACACTCGATGAGATCCAGGATTTTGCAACCCGCTGGCTGTGGACTTACAATCACGACCGGCCCAACATGGCACTTGGCGGCATCGCACCAAAACAGAAGCTTGCCTTGGCCGCTTAACCTCTACTTTTAGCGCGCTCTAAAAATGGGGGGATTACCCAAACAAGTGGGTCATAATTCGATGCAAATACCGGGTCAGATTCCAGTGCAAAACAACAGCAATGCTTGTTCACTAAAACGAGCGGTGAGCGACGACGGACTCACTGGCTGACAAGCTGCGGTAGACCAGGATCACTACAAATTAGGTTGACCGCGCCTTTGCAGGTTTAATTAACCGCTTCTTGAGCAGCAAGGGGTCAACGGCCACAGCGCTCAATGCAACTTTGTACCCCAGAGTCCTCAATGCCTTTGAAGCATGTTTCAATGTGACCTTTGAGAAAAATGGCAACTCCACAGGCAACGCCTTAGCAGTTGCAATCGCGTAAACAATCATGTGTTTACCAGCATCAGGTCTGGAAATCGTATCAGTAAGCTTCATCTCTGGCGGGAGTCGGTCATTCAATTTCCCCCTAAAGGCTTCGTCCCCCACATATGTATTTCCACCAACAAGGGCCTGTGAAAACAAATGGCTTAATGTACCGGACGCACGATAGTACTTAACGTGGATAAAGTCGCTGCCAGCTCGGATGAGATCACAAAATTCGATCTTGTCGAACGGGCCTCCAATGTGCACGTTTTTCTTGTCCATTAACCAGTACTGGGCATCTCCATCGGCAACGAACTTATTGTAGTCTTCTTCACGATCATGCTGATAGATGGGAAGTTCATGCGGATACTTTTCTAATGCTTGTGCAAGATAATTGTCGATTACTTTGACGAAATCTTCTGCTGCTCTAAACCATTCACCATTTCGTAGAATATAAAGCTTACCGCCATACTTCACCTCTGCATACAAACATCGGTATGCCGACCAGTGCTTTATCGAGTGGTAGCCTGCATCAACAATATGCACTTTACTGCTGCGCAAAGCCGCTACCGTCAACGGCGCCTCTCCCAGTCCTAGATGCGCGATGAGATCCTCAAGCTCCAGAACTACGTGCACGCCAGACTTCATGTACATGTTGTAGGCATACCCAAGATTGCTCTCCCAGTCGACGACCTCTGGCTCACCAAGCAGCACAACTGAATAGTCTTTCTTGGCCAGCACTTGATCTAGCTCGAGATCAGCAATTTCAATCTCTTCCAAATCCTTAACTCTCGCCACATTGTCAAACCACTCGAACTCAGCGGGCAGCCTTGCCATATAACGATTTAAAGCTTCTCCCAGTACCTCGGACAACATTTCAATCGTTATCGACCTTTTGATGGTTAATGCATCGCGGCCCGTCACATTTGTTCCGAATACCTCGACCTTGGACGTTCCAGTGATAGCATAAACAAGTTCAAGCTCTGAATCGACATGGAGCTCGAAGATTCCCACTTCCTTGGGGCTCTGTGTCCGCGAGTTAAGTGGATCACTTTGATAGCTTGCCTTATCAAGACTCCGCAACTTATCTGGTTCAACTGAGTTTAATGTTACGCGCAGACCAAAGTCACGTTCAATAATATCGTCGTTCACAAGGTGGTGACCTGTACCGAAGGTCAGGATGAAAGCCCGGTTATGATCTCGCAGTAGAAATGCAGCACCGATAGTATTGCTTTTACCGAATAGCCCTTCCTCTAGCGCCTGATGGCTAGTAAAGAACTGGCACCAAGCCGGCGATGTTTTAGGTTTCTCTGTCTTCACATAAAGCGTTGCCGCGCCGCTGTGGACATTGATCGGAACCGCTGGCTTGCAACTCTCAAGGTCGATGAGCTGATCGTCAGCCCAGTCCCCTTCCTTGGCGAGGTAGATTGTTAGCTTGTGTTGGCGCAGCGTCGTTGCATCAAAATCAAACGATACCTTGCTAGGGGGAGCCTCAAATTTGTTGCGGTCCTCAGGCTTCATAATTGCTACCCCTATGCTCTGGTTATCCCTGGGTAACAATAGAAAATCTCTTGTGATTTTGCAACTACTATTTACTCTAATCGCGCGAATATCGAATGTTATGTCTCCAAACTGGTATTCCCCCTGAGGCATGGATGCTTACGTTAGGCATATCTGAACATTTGAACGTATGCTGAAGCAGGAACTCGCAGCAGCGTATGATGGATACGCTGCGATCGTCCATATCGGAGGTTTATGCTTTACCATCGCTTTCGGGCTGAGGCGTTTCGTGCTCCAGGAACGGCACCACATCCTCCGGCTTGAGGGCGTAGTTACCACCGTTCCGCTTGCGGGCTTGCTCGACGAACGCGCTTAGCTTATATGCCTGCTCGACGGACTCGATCCTGTCGATCTTTTCGGCGAGTCTCTGCGCCGATTTCTCGTCCGTGTGCAGTAGCGTGGACAAAAGTTCAAAGTTTTGCTCGCACTCGAACGCCTGGCCGCCTGCCATGGACAGGAAGTCTATGATGCGCGAGGGGGTATCCGCTAGCACCCGGGCCACGTCCTCGACTACGTCGATCAGGATATTGTCCCACGTCGCCAGTATGAACCCGCGCTGGTCGTCGTTCTTGAGCAGCGTGCAAACTATTGCGTCGTGCTCGACCAGCAGCCGGAACTCGAAAGGCTTCGCTTCTGAGATTCTGTGGAAGACCGGCGGATCGTACCTTCCGTCGGGCAGACATGCGATGTCGTGCTGCTCCAAGAGTGACTCGATTCTGTTCTCGATCCGTCCTATTGGGCGCCCCACGACGATGCCGAAGTGCTGTAGGAATTCCTCAAGTGAGAGGTCATCCCCTGATTCGCGCATCGTCTCGCTGATATGCGTGTAGTGGCTCAGGTAAGCGTTGCCGGACGCACGTAAGGACGTTCGTGCCTCCTCCGGCAGCTTGGAGTAGATTTCGAGTTTTTCCAACGCGCCTTGACCGTGGGCGGCCATTTCGTTGACGTAGCAACGCGGAACCACCATTCGGATGTTATGTGCCTTGCAAGCATCCCTCAGCGCTAGCGCGGCGATCCCATAGCGTGATTTCGCGGCACCGAATTCTAGGCCGAAGATTACCGGCATCGCTACGCTCGAGTCCAACACAATGGATACGTCCGTGCGCCGTCCAAGCGCTCGATAGATGTCGAACGAGTTCAGCGAGAACATGCGATCAATGGTCGCGCCGTGCACCGTGAAGGTCGCCGACGCCGTACGGGAAAGCGCCTCGAAGACCTTGTTGCGCTGGCGGGTTAAGTTGTGCTTTGCGAGGAAATTTCGCAGCGACTCCTCAATGGGACCAGTGCCGTTCAGGTCGCGGTTCCGAACTAGCAACTCGAGGGCTATGTCCAACAGTTTTCGCGCATCCTCCTTTGGCAGGCCACTCACCTCGGAAAGCATCGCGACGTCCGCGTTAACGGCTACCAGGAACTCTGTGGCTGCCGTCTCCATCGTCATGCGCTCCTCGTCACTTAGATTGAGGGAATCATTCTGCCCAATGACCCGTCCTGAGCTGCGCAGGCGCGCTAGTGCGGACTTAGCTGTTCTGTCGACATTGACCCCGGGCACAGCGTCGACGACCCTTTGGACGACAGCGGTTTGGGCAATGCCAGGCTCCCTTAGAATCTGCGCTCTGATATTTGCGTCGATGACGGAATCGCGGAGTTCGCGGGCCTCATCCGAAAACAGGAGGACTGTACTCAGCGCGATTTCCTTAGGTGACGCCTCAAGTGTGACAGGTACCGCCATACCGAGCATTTCATAAGCCCGGCGGATGACACCGGGCTGCACAAGCGCGGTCGATATCCTACGAAGGTCGTGGAAAGATACGTCAACATCGCCCTTGTGCTTGTACTTCCCTTGTAGAAATTCCTGCTCGGCAGACGGACTGATGATCTTGTTCGTCACGTATATCAGGTGGCGACAGCTCGAATCCAGAGTGTTCTGCGCTTCCTCGTTAATCTTTTTTTCCCAATCCTTACGCACGCTGAGTTGAATTCGCAGGTCATCACGGGAGCAGGTCACGTCGCGTCCACCATCGCCCGTACCGTCCACGATGCTGATATCCTGATAGCCGAGGGTCGTAAGGTACATCAATGCGACTTGGTAGAAGACCTTTTCTTCGACGTGTTGGATGGCGTTCTTTAGCGCGGGTAGGTACACTTGGACTCCTGCTTTATAGTGGACGAGGCTGTTGGTTTGATCTGGCCCGATTATACATAAGCCTGAGACACAGATATCTTCACCACTTTACGTATTGTCGACTAGCCTCCAACGGTTCAGCTTCTCCTTCCGATATGTCAATGCGACCCTTGCGTGGAGTTAGTAAGATCGCTCCCGAATCCAAAAGACGGCAACCAATTTCATCGCCTACTTGCAGGCCGGCTGCCTCCAAAATGGGCTTGGGTATGCGAAGTCCGCCATCAGAATTGCCCCACCTTGTCAGTCTTGCCATGATCTCCTCCGAGTCAAAGTGTATATACAATATATACATTGCGAAATTGGTTCGACCCAGCTTCAGAAGGCATGCTGAAAACAATCTGTGGCGCTGTCCTCAGCCGCGTTGAGCCCCCAAAGGTACGTTGTTGATAGGCAGTAAATCGACCTTGAAGTTACTTGAGCATCCACGGCCAGGCCGCATTTTCCCTCCGATCCTTGCGTTTTGTGACAATGGAGACGGACAGCGCGTCGTCGATACAGTTGTTACCAGGTACGTCGCATCAGCGCTGCGGTCCCGAGTACCTGTTTGGTTTGCGTCGCATCGCACAATCTGTCAGACTCTTGATCAATATTGTCAGAATAATCTGCTTTCAATCAACCACGGTAGATAGCGGCTCTTTATCAAAACCTCGCATTATCAATAGGGATGAAATATGACAGGGAAATTCAAGAGGTATTTGAGGAAGGAAATCGTAAATGGAAAATCGCAACTTCCTGAGGAGTTGTTATTTCTTTCCGATTCTAAATACTTTGCTATTGCTGAGCAGCGAGTTCAGGGGAAGAGGGAATGGTATGTAGAGATTATTGCTGCCTCATTGAAATCCCTTCTCTCTGCAAAAACGAAGTTAAATGCCGCGCGATTGAGTTGCCGAAAGTTGACGGGCGAGATAAACCGCCTTGAGGATGAGGCATTCTGTCGAGAAAATGAATTGCTTCAAGCTAAATACAACAATGAAATCCTTAGGGAGCAGATTCAGACGGCAAAGATGGCTATTGCTAAGAAAGTGATTGATGGTGAGAGGTGGGAAGCGGAAATGTCGAATAAAAATGCAGAAATCCGCAACCTTAAAGATGAGTTAGATTTGTTGGCGGGGGAAATTGAACCACTTCGGCAGGCTAATGCACAGCTAATGAAAAATTCTGAAAACGATATGTATATTCCTCAACAAAAAGGTCCTAAGAATTTTTTCGCCGAAATGGAAGAGCGAGGTGTTCCGCTAACTGGCCCGGCAATACAGGGGGGAGGTGGCGGATCAGCGAAGCGGTAAAATTATGAGCTGTTCCCTTTGGAAACGCTGATTTATTCTTCAGTTTCTGTTCACGGCAGCGCGCCGAACTGAAGCAATATTGACTCGTTCGTTGCCCGCGCTACCGGCCATGCAAGAGAGCTTTCTGACCTCGAATACGCAGCCAAGAAAAAGCTGACCCGGCGTGACCGTTTCCTTGTCGAGATCGACAACGTGACGCCGAGGGGCATGTTGCAGAAGCTTGTCGGGCCACATTTCCCGAAACCCGTTGGCGCCGGTCGTCTGCCGATCGGACTGGCGTGCGTGCTGTGCATGTATGTGGCCCAGCAATGCTTCGGCCTTTGCGGACGCCATCTACGACAGCCAGGCCATCCGCGCTTCCGACGGCGTTGATCTGAACCGAGAGTCGGCGCCGGACGCGACGACGCTGCTCAAATTTCGTCACCTTCTCGAATCGAAAGAGTTGACGCGTCAGATCTTCGACACGATTAATGGCCATTTGGCTGAGAAAGGCTTGATGATGCGCGACGGCACCATCGTCGACGCGAGGCTGATCGCAGCGCCATCGTCGACCAAGAACAAGGATGGCAAGCGCGACCCAGAAATGCACCAATCGAAGGAGGGCATTCTTGACATTGTTCCCCTGGCTATAAGCGTGGCAGCCGGTGCCTCAATCGCTCCGGCTTCAGGTAACGGCGTGATGCCGATCATTACGCCATCATGTAGACCTGCCGCAGCTCGGCCAGCAGTTCAGGCCAGCTTGCCTTGCAAAAGCACGGAGATGCATCTTTTGCAGTTTGGTGGAGGTCGCCGGGGTATACAAGAGCCTTCACCAATGCAGGCGGGCGATAGTGCTGGTTGATGCTCCAAGGCCGAATCATGTCGATACCCGTTGCGCTCAAAATGAATGGACGGAAGCGGCGCCACGCCTTCAACTGGGATGCCTGCATGTTGCCCGCCATCATAGGTAGGGCCGCCGATTGTTTCTCGTCCTTGCCGGCAATATATTCGAGTATTACCTGCTTCTTCCGCTCTTCCAGCAGGTCAAGTGCTGCTCGGCCTGGCTCAGAATGGGTGGGTGGCTTTCCATCCAACTGGAACATGGTGCGCACGGTCATGTTGAAGATCGTCTTGTAGCGGTCTTCGGCGTACGCGTTGTGCCAGCTATCGAAGTTTTCCCAGCCGTGAAGGCGAAGGAAGGCTTCGTTCAGCGTGACATCGAATCGGACAACAGTCGGGTTGGCCCAGAATTCTGCGCTGATCGTCACTCCGTCAAGTGCCCGATTAGGGGTGCCCGTCGCACTCGGAGCGTTCGTACGTGCGCCGGGCTGGTAATCTGAATAATAGGTACGGCTCTCGGCAGGACGATGCTGAATGGTGAGGCCCAGCAGACGCGAATATTCGCTCAGTTGCTTCTTTAGTGCGGTGGAAATGCTAGGTTTGTCGAGCCGGATCAGATAGGTTATTACAGTCGTTTGGACGGATATGTGTTCGGTGCCAAGCGCGTCGAGTGCCTGCTTGGGCAGTCCTGCGCGAGCTAGTTCGATGCGCACCAGCTCTAAGCCTAGACGACCGACAGCACAGACGCTGGTCCCGTGAGGGAATTGAGGAAGTTTTGTGGCGTTTGAGAGCACTACCTCGACATCGATGGCTGTTGCCAGCCGTGTCCCTTGCTTGTAGCCCCACTGCGTTTCAATCGAGGTCTGTGCCAGCGGGGATGTTGGTGCAGCATCGTCCGCGGCATTAAAATGAGGGATAGCCTTACGTACATCCTCGGGCAGATGCTTGAGGTTTATGCGGATGCAAACGGATTTTGTCATGATGGATTCTGGTATAAATCGTTTATCTGGTTTTTTGTGACATAGCGTTGGTGCGCATGGCGCCGCGCTGATCGCCGGGGCGAGGTGTGGCGGCGTTCCATGGCCCTACGTTTAGAAATCTAGTTTTTCTGCGTTTGCGGCCGGTAGATCATCATCAATAGAGTTTGTAGGGATTGAGGTAGACCGACGAGACACTGGTGATGCTGTGCTGGCGGCAGTAGTTTCGCCATTCTGCTTGCATGTCGCGCGCATAGAACAGCGACTGGTCTGCGCGGATTTCAGCTGGTACGGGCACAAAATTCTCGGCGCGAAGAACATCGCCAAGCTCAATCGGCACGTCGATTGCTCCCGGATGTGGTAGCAGGATATCGATGCCATATTCCGCTTTGATGATGCGACGATGACTCTTGAACAAACCTTCATCGTTGCCGAAGAATGACGTCATCTCCTCACCCCGCTGCCACAGCGCGACCGTGGTCCGGTATACAGGGCGGATTTTCTGTAATTCCGACTTTGCAAGGCAGCTACGAAGAGTGCCTCGCAGGTTGTACTTTTGCAGCAGCTCCATGAGCATTTGAGCAAGCACCTTCGGCGACAACATGGAAGGCAGCGGGATTTTGCCTTCAAAGTGGCGGGTCAAGCTCTTGAGCCGATAAACTGCCTCAAGCCGAACCGCGTTTCTAGTCAACAGTTGTAGGGTTGTGGCGTTCTCGCTGGGGGGAAACTCAAATTTGTGCTTGGCCTGCATCATTTCAGCGGCCTTATCGTAGGCTTTCAACGATTGGAGTTGGGAGTGCTGATCAAAGTATACGGTTTCTCTTGGAAACAGCGTCGTGACGAGCCCAGAACGTATACCCGCCAATGCGAGGGCATTGACGACGGCGCCGACAGATGCGCCAGCGGGAGTTTTCAACATGAACGGAGTGTCGATTCGCGTAACCTCAATGCCTTCACCTCTCATAAACTCCCACGGGCGCATCTTATCCTTGAGTTGCAGTGGGTAAGTCTGCCGAACGGCATCAAGCATGGAGTAGGCGGTCATGACAGCATCACCCGACGACACGATATTATGGCCCTGATAGTGGATCGCGTTGCTGCCCTCTACTAGCAGTTGGCTCTTGGATTTGACCGTACTAACTCGGAGCGACTGGCCTTTTTTGCTTGATTCAGACTTCAGGCTGCCCTTTGCCCACCCTGTATTGGCAGCAATATCGTCGCCATCACTAATCTGTGAAAACGTTCTCGACAGCTTGGCGTTGGGTACGTTGGGAACGCGCAGTCCCATCGTGTCGATCATAATGCAGTCCATCAGGTGCTGCAGATTCTTGTCGGCGGTGTTCATTTCAGTTCCTTTAGTATCGGTTGGAGCCATGATTCGTGAAAGCTGCCATGGTTGCCTGAGTGTCAACTTGCCCCATGGCCGCATCGTGGTGCCTAGGCTGATAATCGGTATATACAGTTATAGCGGTTACCTTAGGTCGCAGTGGGCAATGCGCATCATGGGTCTATGACGCCGATGAGCTGATGCAGTGGTTGTCCTTCACATTGCAAACCGTAGCCCTAACTTGTGCATTTGTTGTCATGTTGTACGGTATTACGGTGTCACTGCACTGGCGAACGACCTCAGTATTTAAGTGGGAATGCATCCCCTTTGTCGAACTGTTGCAGTGTTGCAGGCGTATAGCGCCTGCAACACTGCAACGTTCTGATTTTTATGAATCAGACTCCGATGTTCGTTCACGAAGCTTTTTAAGCGTGCGGCTGACCGTAGATTTCGATATGCCCAGTGCGAGTCCGATGTCTTCCATCGACATGTCGTCGTCACGCATCTTAAGCATTTCGATTTCATGTTGGGAGGGGGTGAAGCCAGCCGGTACGATCTCAAAGTGCAATGACTCTCCTTCGTTCCAAACCGAGCACTCGTATTTCTGCCGTAGTTCAGGAAGATGATCGCGCAGCTTCGTGTGTTCAATGCCGAATCGAGTGTCCTGCCGTTCCGAATCGCTTTGCAGTGGGCTGAGTAAAATGGAATAATCCAACAAGTCCTCGTGCATACTGGATCCGCGCTGCTGACCATTTTTTCCGGTATGGTGAATGAGCAGTACGGCGATGCCGCGCAAGCGCTTCTTAATGAGCCAGTTTTTAATCAATGCCCATGACCCGCTATCTTCGCGACCACCGCTTGTCCAGGCAGAGAGATTGTCGACGATGACCAGTTTTGCAGAATCAGGAATGAGTTTATCGAGCCTACGTTGGCCTTCCTCAGTATCGATTGAGCCGATTGGATCGCCTACAAAATCTCTGCTTATGATTTGTACATTCCTCTGAGCCAGTGTTTGGGACTCTGAGTTTGAGTTGAATGCATGCAACAGCCGGAAGCGTTCTTGAACACTGGCGGCACGCATCTCTCCGTCTAGCAGCACGACACTTGCACCGATACCAATTCCCCAAGGGTGCAACGACTTTCCAGCGGCAACGGAGTAGGCGATGATCATTGCGAGCCATGATTTCCCGCCACCGCGTGGGCCGGCAATTAGGCCAATCGATTTTTCCAATATCATTCGCCCTAGAAGGCTAGTTTCAGTCGCCAGTGACAGCGCGAGCATGTCACCCAAGCTGATTAGGCCACGTCGAGGAGTGAAGTTATTTCTCGTGTTCATTTTTCAATCCTCGTTATTCTTGGATATTGGCGACGTGGCTTTGTGGCGCGGTAAGTAACGCGACAAAGAACTTGATGTCCAGATTGGTTTTGGTTCTGGACGCGAACACTCGCGCATCAATCCATGCCTGTAGTTCGACTTCGCTCCAAGCAACGGTTCGGGGCCCCATAGTCACGGGCGGAGGGAGAATGCCATTTCGAACATCGTTCCAGATGGTCGAATTTGCGCGGCCAAGCTTTTCGCTGACCTGAGGAAGTCGGAGCATACGGTCGCTAACTTTGGTTCTTGCTTTTTGAATTAGCTCCATCATTTCAATACAGAGCGAGCCCGTTACTGCTTCTTTCGTGCGCTGCTCCGGCGGCGATTTCATTGCGGTCTTCATTTTTGAACTCCAGTCGGTTTGCGAAAGATTCAGGCCCGAATCAAGTTGCTATTGTCTAGATTCGTCTGGTACTTTGCTTTTGCTAAGGACGTGGTATCAATCTGATCGACAAAATGAAAAACGCCCCTAGGCATTTGCAAAGGGGCGCTGTTTATGGTAGTGCAGACGGTAGTGGCTTAATGATCTACTTATGTACTACCGGTCTGGTCTTTGTGTGTGAATCAGCAAGCGATATCCACCGTCTATCATCCGGTTGGCTTGCTCGATATAGTCTTCGATGCTTTCCTCAAAGAGGCGCTTCCAGTTGTGGGAGTAGTGGTTGCCAAAACTGAGTCCGATAGTGATTTGGGATATCCGGCGAGTATCGTGCCCCCATTTGCTTAATTCTGCCAGTATGATCAAAGCTTTTATGTAGTTTCCACCCGAGCGAGATGTGCCGTCGCTATCTTCGGCCTTAGGTAAGCTATTTTTAAATCGCTCATACGGAGGCGCTAAGGCGAGTCCTTTAGCTATGAGATCGCGATGGATTTCATTTAGGGCTTTGAACAAAAAATCCAGCTGCGTCACTATAGGGCCAAGCGCGTCGATCTGCACTGCGCGCCACACGGTTTTGAGATCGACAACAGTACTTGTCGCGCCGGAGGCCCTGTTGAAATGCATATGATCAAAGGCATCGCTTCCGGCTATGTCACTGACGCCGTATTGGTCAGATGTATCGTTTTCTGCCCAGTCACTCTTCAACTCTGCGCGTAGTGTTAACGCCAGATTGTAAAGTGCCGATATTTGTCCAGTGGGCGGAATGCTACAGTCGATTGCAACCCAAATAATGCTCCATGTCGATGTCGGGCTAGCGTCGGGAAGTGGAACATGCAGAGGGGGGCGATATCCAAATAACGTTTCGTTCGAGAGAATATGCGGATACCTATCAATCCTTGGTGAGTACGGCGCCCAACTACGCACGTAGGGGGCTGAGCTTACTTCTTTTCTACGGTAATCTTCCGATACCGGGCGCTTAAGTGGGAAGAACCACGAATCGCCGCTGTTTGCGAATTTCGGCAGATTCGGCAGGGAAGGAGGAACCCAAGCAGCTAAGCCAAATCGTGTCGCACAGGTCCCGTCTCTGTCCCGCTTTATCCCGGTTATATGTTGTCCAGCCAGCTCAACAGTGAGGTCTAAATCTTCGTCGCCAGCGTGTACATCATAAGCGTCTCGATAGTCGTCATTCATGCTGAGGAATATCCAAGCCCAGCCATCGGGGCCAAGATTTGGCTCGTCACCAATGAGTTCAAATGGAGCAATATCAGGACCAAGCGGCAGTAACAATCCTGCTCTAGCATCCAAGTATTCCTCGTCGTTTAATTGATTCGTGTCCATGCTGGCGCAAGTAGGATGATGAGCTGTTTTTTTGTGTGGCTAAATGTGTAGCTATGGAACATTTATTGAATCTAGATTATGTAACCTTTTGAATTTAAAGAATAATTAATTCACATCAAAATCACGTCGTACTGCTCCTGGTGGTAGGCATTCTCCACCTGCAGCGAAATTTTCTTGCCGATGAAATCACCGAGCATGGCCAGGTGCTGCGATTCTTCCTCTAAAAACAAATCGACGACTTCCTGCGAGGCGAGGATGCGGAACTCGCGCGGGTTGAACTGTTTCGCTTCGCGCAGCAGTTCGCGCAGGATTTCATAGCAGATGGTGCGCGAGGTCTTGACTTGTCCCTTGCCGGCGCAGGCGGGGCACGGTTCGCACAGGATGTGGGCGAGCGACTCGCGCGTGCGCTTGCGCGTCATTTCCACCAGGCCCAGCGGCGAGAAATTGCTCACCGATACCTTGGTGCGGTCGCGCGACAAGGTGCGTTTCAGCTCGGCCAGCACGGCGTTGCGGTGCTCGGC
>Ga0066798_10000053_pt1 | contig 68560 bp, 57 predicted proteins | sample PersoiDNA2013203_FD_70961 | JGI IMG/M metagenome (GOLD analysis project Ga0066798, IMG submission 70961) | Permafrost soil microbial communities from the Arctic, to analyse light accelerated degradation of dissolved organic matter (DOM) -... | ecosystem: Environmental > Terrestrial > Soil >... | reverse complement strand
GCGAGCGGCGATCCGCCGGCGGTGCGATCAGCAAACGCCTGCAGGCCGCCAAGCATCGATGCAGTGTCATTCCAGTGCGGAGCAATGTAGTGCACAACGGGTAGAAAGCTGCTGTTCGTTTCCCCGACGAATACAGGCGATTTACGCATCCCATATAGACCTTGTCGAATGACATCCGGCCCCAGGATCTCTCTCTGAAGCTCGTTGATGGCACCAGGATCCAGAGGGCTTGGATAGCGACCGCAATGATTTTCCATTGCCGCAGCGAAGCGCTTGATCTTGTCAATGCTGTTGCCTTCGCGCTCGATCGCGAAACTCGCCTGACTTTCCTTGACCGTCAGCCACACAGCGCTGCGCATGATCAGATCTTCGCCATATTCGACTTCCAGGTCGTGCAAGCGCTGATTGCAATCGTAGGTCTCCGCAGCTCGCACAGCGTCCGTGCGGTACACCATCGGGCAGTAGTCGCGTGTGCCGGGCAGGTTGTTTCTGACGCGCCAGCGGGGGACATTTTCGGGATTCGTAGCGGTGAGGTATAAATTGCTGTCCAAAGCGTCGATGTAGTTGCCGACGCCGACGCCGCCAAACGCCAGTCGATTTTCCGTCAACCATTCGTATAGGAAGCCTGTCCGACGAGAATACTGCCCCGTGGGCTCGTCTGCCAGCCACGCATCGAGATCGGCCGGCGGCAGTACCTGAAACAGACGCGCCAAAAATTCCAAGTGGACGCCCTCACGCTTGAGTGCGAAGGTCATATGCCCGGCAAAAGTATCTTCCGGTTTGAATTGCTGCGTGTAAAATTCGTGAGTGAATCCGTTTGAACGCTCCGTAGTGCGCGATTTAGCCAACTGGCTATCCACCCGAAACGACTGCACCGGCGCAACGCCATATTGCTCAGACAGCCATCTATAGCCTAGCCAGGTCGCCATATAAAAAAGTCCTTTTGCCTAATATTTAGATTATTCGACTCCAGTTTCTTATAAAAATGACGAAATTTCTATTAAAACTTATAAACCGTGGTTAGATCCGCAGCAACGAACGTTACTAAGATATAAAGTAAGATCGTGTCGCAACTACTTACTAATTGGCAACTAATAATTCAAACCCAAAAACGATCGTTAAAGCGCAGAGCGTTCCCCGCTAAATTTAAGAGAGATAGTTCTCCGTCTTCTAGCGTCAAAAATGTCGTTTTTGCTTAATAATTGTGAATAACCATACTCGTGACAAGCAAATCTGCGCTCTCGGTTTCCAGGTAAAGCTCCGCAATCATTATGGAAAGGGACGCTGTCGTATAAGGTAAGAGGATTGCCAGCTCAAAGCTGGCGGAACATTATGAGGGATGTATGAAATTTTTTTGCTGTTCTGTACTACTGTTGCTCACCTCGGCTTCAACGCTGGCTGCGGATTCTGAGACGGTCAAAATGAGGATTTCGATGTTGTCAGAATCTCGTGAAGAAGCCCACTGGGATATTGATGCCGAACTCGGAAAATCAGGTTCTATAGCCGATCAACAATTCAAGAACTACGATCAAGTGTGCTCGCCAGACGGTGTTAGTCAGGTGCCTCTCAAGATCGGAAATATTGGAACTGGATTGGCAGCGACAGTAACCCCGACCATGAAGACAGGTGAAGGGTTCTTGGTCCAGTTAAGTTTTAACTATCGGTATATAAAAAGTATGAGCCCGTTTACGCCACGGACAGGCTGTACGGTGAATCTCCCCCGGATTCATGATCAAACCACAACTGGTGGCTACGTCCTACTATTGAAACCCGGCGAGAAGACCGAAATCCTGCCGGGCTCCGGAGACAAGTATCGGTTCATGATCGAGATAATCTAGGTCGATGGGATAAGGATCATTTAGAGGATGATAGGTGAATTGTCGTAGCAAGGAGAACTCGGATTAACGGATGCTATCTCATCAGTTTCGCAAGCTCATCTACTAAGTTTAATTTATCCTAGACATCACAGAAGAAAATTAAAATGAAAACTCATGTCGGAGGTAAATGTCAATGAGTGCTCCAGTTCTGGTGATCGATCTCGAAGCCACTTGCAGTGACGATGGGAGCATCACAGAGATGGATATGGAAGTGATCGAAGTAGGCGCTGTATGGGTCTCACCAGAAGGTCATATCGTTGATCGTTTTCAAAGCTTTGTCTGCCCCATCAAGCGTCCGCAACTCACACTGTTTTGTATGTCCCTAACGCATATCGAGCAGAGCGATATCGATACCGCGCCTACTTGGCCTATTGTCGCCACTAATTTGGGTAGATTCGTCCAGCGCTACGCGCAAATCGAAAGTTATTGGGGCAGTTGGGGGGCCTATGACTGTCGCCAAATCCAACGCGAATGTGTACGTCACCGCGTGGAGTCACCTTTGCAAGACTTAATTCACCAAAATCTAAAGGCCAACTTTGCTAGAGTACGTAAAATCAAGCAAGTCGGAATGGCTACGGCCCTGAAGATTGTGGGCCTACCGCTTGAAGGTATCCACCACCGGGCGCTCTCGGATGCCCTTAACATTTCTCGCTTAGTTCCTGAATGCTGATGTTATTTCTTAGAAATTGGCGACTGACATGCTGGTATTTCTAGACACTGAATTTAGTGACTTTATTAATATCGATTTGATCAGTATCGGCATGATCAGCGATGATGGCAATCACACATTTTACGGTGAGCGAACAGATTTTAATTATGACTGGTGTAACGACTTCGTACGTGCCGCCGTTTGGAGTCATTTAGGAGAAATTCCCGCCGCGAAGGTAAAACGCCACGAACTCTGTGATCGTTTAATCGCCTGGTTTCAAACGCTACCGTCCCCGGTAACAATCGCATGCGACTCTTACACCGACTACGAATTATTACTGGATGCACTGGATGGAAACAGGCCGGATAACTTGATCGGCTATTACGATTTGCGTCCTCTAGGGGAAGAGACCGTCTTCAACCAGGCAATGTGTGCCTACCATGCAGAGCCGGACAGGCCTTGGCATCACTCCTTCCATGATGCTAAGGCGGCACGCATGGGCTGGCTCGCTTTGCAGGCAAAGAAAAAAACACTATCCAAAGGATGACTCCATTAAACAGGCCCGCCCCCCTTATCCAGTGATCGAGTACCTTTAGCTAATATCGTTTTCAGAAAAGACTCATAGTCGCGCCAAGTTTCAAAGACCATCACCTTGGTAAATAAATTTTCTAATTGATCGCTGATGATACGAAACAAAATAACTCCTTGCCCAGCCAAAACCAAACGTCTAATTTGCTCCTGAAATTCAGGGAGATTGATCGCATATGCCAATGAGCAAAGCCCTAATACCGAGCCTTTCTGAGCTGGATTGGTATTTACCAATGGATCAACTGGAACATCTGATAGCAACGCGCGAATAGCTTCTAAAATGGATTTTGGATCTTCGTATGCACCATATATATCCGCAGATCTTGAAAATGCATCTGAAGCGCGCGTTTTGGCAATTGTGTTGATATGACACAACTGGCCATAACTTGTCGCGAGTAGCGTTCCTTGCGTCGACTTTTCCGCCGGCAAAGGTCCCAGGTCATTTACGTCAAATAGCTGTTCATCAAACATTTAGTCTCTTTCTTATAGTCACCAATTCGATAGGTCGCTGCCTCGATTATCGGACCCGCGCCCGTTCTTGCTCTTGTACCTGAATTCGACTTTGAATTTCTGCATACAAGTGCGGATCTTCATTTTCTCTATCTGTAACGGTAACAACTAAGGCATAGGGCTCATCTTCCAATGAAAGCTCCTCCCCCCAATCTAATTTGTCTTGTCGAGTAACGACCACAAACCATTTCGTTTTTGTCGACAATTGACGACAATGCCATGTCGAAGATTGGACAGTTCCTTTTCCACGCATTTGTGCAGTGATTTCTCTATTTTGTGTGGAATCATCATTCCGTATTTCTGTTTCACCCTGAGTGTCGTGATTGAACGACTTCTCCACTTCTGCAAGTGATGTATCTTTTACCAAGCGGAAAAACATTTTAGTGGCTACATAGTCAAGCCTAGTAGTGCGAACTGCAGGGGAATAGGCGAGGGTTACTCGAATCTCACGTGTAGCCCGCTGAGATCGCAAAAAAGTATCTGGAAGAGGCAGCTCATAAAATTGATGAGAGTTGTCTTTGATGGAGTCTTCAGCATTTAAGACTACCGCGTACTCGGAAGATCTGAAAAGCGTATCAGTATCTATCGATCCATAACCGAATATGTCCCGACGCAGATCGTGTCGGGTCTCCTCTTTATATCTCTCCGTTGCTTTTTCATCAAAAAGTTCAGCTCCTTCAGATGGCATTACCGCGTGATTCACAAGCATCGCTCTAAGCATATTTGCAGAAGCTGTCGGATACTCATTAAGCAGACGACCGGCAAGATAAGTAATATATGGTGCAGCGAAACTTGTTCCAGAAATCTCTTTAAAAAGCGTACTTCCCACAAAGTTCTGATTTAGCGTCATAACCCCCATACCACGGGCATCCGCGTCCCATTGCCTACCTTCGGTGCGCATTGGAGAGGCGGTGTTTCCCCCTGTAGCTACGACATCGGGTTTAATGGCCCCTTTTATCGAAGGTCCATGGCGGGTAAATGGTGAAGGTTGGCGTTCGTTTGCTGGCGTCAACGCGTGTATCTCAGGATATCGCTGCTCATTTTGATGAGCATTATGCCGAGCCAAACTACCTACGGTGATCACATTCAATGCGGGAGCAGGATCAATAATCACTGATTCAGGAGCACTTAGATATGCGGGATACTCCTCCCTCCAACTATCTTTTGGGACAGGTGGTTCGAAACTGCCATTGAAATTTCCGGCGGATACAACGAATAGGACATTGAATTCACGAGCCAGCTTGTCCAAGACGTACGCGATACCTTTTATGTGCCGACCATCATAGGGAGCATTAGAGTTTCCTACTGACAGATTGAAGACTCGGCATCCCAGCTCTTTAGCAAAATAGGCCACCGCTTTGCAAAGAACGCTCTCAATCGTCCCCTCGTCATATCTAGTTTCATTAGTATCCTTGTCAAGATACATAATTTTTCCACCGAATAGCCAAAATTCAGGCTTCCAGTAGTTACTAGCAGCTGCACTTTCAATATCGCCGTACAACGCAATACCGGCTACAGCCGTACCATGCCCTGCATCATCTTCGGCATCCTGTCCCGTAACAAAACTGGTGTTTTCTGCAATCGCAGATTTCAGAAGTGGATGATTTGTATTTATACCGCTGTCTAAAATACAGACCCGTGCGCTATGTTCATCGGGGGAAGATATTTGGTTCGGTAGTTGAGCTACATCAAAATTCAAATGTGAGTAATTGATCCCCGTTTGCGGCAACAAATCGATGTAGCGAACGTCACTATGTTCAAACAATAGTTCGGCTTGCTTAAGACTCATTTCGAGTCTATACATTAGAAGACTATCTAAATTGACGAGATCAATTTGGCGAATACCAACTTCGGCTAACCATCGACCGAAATCCTGTGTCAGTTTTTGACGAAGAGGGTGATTGCCACTTTGAATAGGCCATAGCTCGACATCTAGGCGAAATAGTGACGTCTTAGGAAACCCCTGATGTTTGATAGCCCAACTTTGACGATCTTCCCTTGCCCAGTTATCTACTCCCTCTAAGGCTGTTAGGATTTGTTTATATGTAAGATCTGCATCGTCAACACCAAGTCGAGCCAAATGATCCGCGAATTGAGTAAGGCCGGCTTCGCTAGAAAATACGACACACACATTGCCGTCTTCTTGACTTATAAACTCTACGCCGTGTTTATCGAGATTTTTAAAGTCCAACATGCCGACATAACTTAATTTCAAAACAAACCGATCGTCGGAGGACGATATTTGTTTTTTTGCGCTAACCACGGCACTTTTTAAAAAATTATTTAGCCGTTGTCCGTGATCTGCAAGATCACCTCTGCGAATAGATGGGATATTGAATTTTCTAGTGCGGCGATCGTTTTCAAGCTTTTCTTTTTTTATTTGAAGATGCTTATACTGCTCTGCCATGTAGATCCCCCTCAGCGTTTTTATCGTTTTATTTCTTTGTCCAATGCGCTTCCTAAATCTTTTAATGATAAAAATTCTTGGCCTTTGAGGATCATGCGTTTTACTGCCCTCCGCACGACGCGCTCAATATCGGCACCACTTAAGCCGTCAAACATCTCAAATGTTTCCGAGTCTTCTATATCAAAGTGACGTCGTACACCTCGTAATTTAGAAGAAAGCAACGCAGATAGCATGTCGCGTGATGGCTTTGCAAACTCGACTATGTCCTCAAAACGACGCCAGATTGCACTATCCAATATCTGCTCATGATTTGTCGCCGCGATTATCAAACTCTGACCTTGATAAGCATCCATCATCTGGAGTACGGCGTTAACGACTCGACGCAATTCGCCATGCTCACCACTATCAGACCGCTCTTTGCCGAGAGCATCAAACTCATCAAACAAAGCTACCATCGGGTATTGACTTATATAGTCAAAAACTTTTCGTAAATTCGCGGCCGTCTCTCCTAAAAAAGAAGAAACTAATGCGTCGAGACGCACAATCGCCAGTGGCAAATCAAGCTCAGAGGCGATAACTTCCGCAGTTAACGTTTTCCCGCAACCTGGCGGTCCAAAAAACAAAACTCTACTAGCAGGTCGCATTCCATACGACCGTAAGATGTCTTGTCGCCGATGCTCCCCTAGCAACTCTTCAATGGCAGCTAAGCTAGTAGGTGGCAAAATTAATTCTTCGATTGATCGTTGCGGCCGCTTTATATCTAGTAAAGGAAGACCACGTTCCTTATCAACCGGCACAGACGGCATCAATCTGGTAGGTCGACCAGAGGCTTCTGCATGCGACGTGTAGAGAATTTTCTCCAAATCGTTCGCGAGTAAATGGTGTTGTTTAAGGCGCTCTTCTTCTATTATCGACTCTGACGCCAAACGGAAAGCATCTTTATCGCCAGCGGTTCCAGCTTTTAATAACTGTCGTAAAATTTTTCCACTTGCCATATCGCCCCCATGTTCTCTCAAATATTACAAAATGCTCCAATTACATGCCGACTACTTAAATGCTGGCGCTAAGTATTAAGCTAAAGCACAAGAGAGACAACTCGCTCCTCCTCACCATATTTACCTATATGACGACAATCTGAGCGGCACAACTATTATTTAATTATATACTTTTCAAACATTTGGCTTTCCTGACGAGCTTTAAGCCGCTGCAACTACAAGCATTACAAGCAAAGGCTTAGCGTAGTGCTCAACAATAGACCGATGCAAACTGGTACTCGATTTCCATGTCATGCGCGATCTCCACGCGGGCGCGGGGAGCGAGGTCGGTAGCAGCCGGGTCGGTAGACCTGCGCAGCGCGCACTGCGTAGCCCGACCGAGAGCAATGGCATGGCGCTCCTAACGCCACCCCATAAACGTTCACCTTTTGACTGACTTACTGCGGCTCAAGCAGCTGCGAACATGTTTTCGATAAAAATATCAAAAGCTGTTCCAGCTCTCTCACTCATTGCTGCAATGATCTTTCGCTGGTACTCAATCACTGCATTTATCTCTGCCGGCTGCTGAAACGCCACTGCAACGAAATTTAAAGCGGGCCGCAAAATCTCGACAAGTGCATCCAATGCCTCGTCGTTACCATCGTGCTGCAACTCCTCGAATGCATCACATAGAACATCCTGTATGAGAATGGTCGAGACTTCAGTTTTTTCTAGATTTAAAATAGCCATGATGTTGTACCTCCATAAAAGTATGTGCTTTTGGTCAGGTGCTTTTTGCAGTGGCTGCTGTGACTAGCACCGCTTCCCCATAAACGTTCACGTTTGTATCAAAGCTCTACTAATCTAGCTTTGATGCAAGATCTTGGGCCCGAGGATGGTAATACCGTTTAATCATCTGCAGTGATTTGTGCCCGGTAACCGAAGACAATTCGAGTACGTTACTTAATTTCTGTGCGAGTCGACTGGTTGCCTCGTGCCTTAAGTCATGGAACCGAAGATTCTCGAGGCCTGCGCGTATCGTGGCACGCTCAAAACTCTTTTTGACGCTGTCAGCAGAGATTGGGAAAACACGTCCAGATTCGTCTCGAGGCAATTCGATCAAAATGTTAATGGCTCGCGACGACAGCGGAACGTCTCTGGAGTCTCCATTTTTGGTATCCGAAAGATGCACGTAGCGCTCCTCCAGATGAACGTCTGTCCATCGTAATCGAAGAATCTCACTGCGCCTCATAGCGGTCTCTATTGCAAACGACACCAGCGGGAGCATCCACTTATTGCTGGGGCCTGTGTGGCGCCCTTTCTCGTCTCTTGGCGGGACGACCAAAGCGGTAAGAAGAGACTTCTCTTCGACGTTACTTAACCTCCTGGTGCGGCCGCGACCTTCAGGCGGTCGACGAATCATGCTGATCGGATTTTCACTCAGATGCACTCCCTGCTCACGCCGCGCCCAATTTATAACCGCAGACATGAGGGACAAATCACGATTTGTAGTTGATCCAGATACCACTTTTAAGCGTCTATCTCGCCAAGATGCCATTAGCTTGCTGGTCAGCGATGACATTTTGACTTGAGCTATAGGGTCATCGCGAAGAATTGCTCCCAATCGATATTGCTCGCTAGATGCCCCCTTCTTACCAGGCGATACTTCTTGCAAATAAAGTGAGATGATCGCACCGAAGGTCGTTTTATCCGCCTTGCTGCGGTCGCGGAAAGTCCCTCGTTCCATTTCGGACTCGACGACTGCCGCCCAGGCGCGAGCGTCTGCTTTTGAATCGAACGTTCTGGAGCAGGTCGGGAAACCGGTTTTTCTTATTTGTACTTCCCATACCCCTGCTGCCCTCTGCCGAAATGTCGCCACGAAAACTCCTTTGCCATTAACTGTGGCAATTTTGTGGCAAATTCCCTGATCACAGAGAGAACAGAAAATTCGAAATCTCGAATTTATCCGCCCAAAAACGGCAAAAGCCAGCACAAGGCTGGCTTTTTCGATTCTGGTGGAAAGTCGCAGTTTCGAACTGCGGACCCCTGCAGTGTGAATGCAGTGCTCTACCCCTGAGCTAACCTTCCATTTTGCTATCACTGCCGATAAAAAACTGCCGTTATCGACGTGCTGTGAAGCGGCCCGAATTATGACACAGAATTACCGTCGTGAGCAAGCCGCTTCTTTACTGTCGAATAATTTACGCCGATTCGGCTGGCTCCGCAGGCACCACGCGCCATACGCAAGTGCCTTTGACTTCCTTGTCCAAGGTGTTCAACACGGTTTCGTGCAAGCCCAGTTCCTCTTCGCTGGCGGCCAGCACGATGACGTCGGCCAGCGGCGCCAGTTCGAGCACGGCGCCGCCGTCTTCATCGCCGCCGCCGTCGGCCAGGTCCATGGTCAGGCTGTTCTGGCCGCGCGTCATGGCCAGGTAGACCTCGGCCAGCAGCGCCGCATCGAGCAAACCGCCGTGCAGGGTGCGGTGGGCGTTGGAGATGCCGTAGCGGTCGCACAGCGCATCGAGCGAGTTGCGACGGCCCGGATGCTGCTCCTTGGCCATTTGCAACGAATCGACGATATTGTCGACGTGCTCCTTGAAAGACGGCAGGCCGAGCAGCTTGAATTCGGCGTCGAGGAAGCCGACGTCAAAGGGGGCGTTGTGGATGATGATCTCGGCGTCGCGCACGTAGTCGCGGAACTCGTCGGCAATCTGCGCGAACTTTGGCTTGTCGCTGAGGAACTCGGTGGTCAGTCCATGCACCGCCAGCGCGCCTTCGTCGGAGTCGCGCTCGGGATTGATGTAAAAATGCAGGTTGTTGCCGGTGAGCTGGCGGTTCAGCAATTCGACGCAGCCGATTTCAATCACGCGGTCGCCGGTGCGCGGATTGAGGCCGGTGGTTTCGGTATCAAGGACGATTTGTCGCATGGTGTGCTCCTGACTTTCTTCAGCTGAGGGTGTCGACACCGCGATTGGCGAGCTGGTCGGCGCGCTCGTTGCCAACATGGCCGGCATGGCCCTTGACCCAGCGCCATTCGATCTTGTGTTGGGCCTGGGCGGCGTCGAGCGCCTGCCACAGGTCGACATTCTTGACCGGTTCGCGCGCCGCGGTTTTCCAGCCGCGTGCTTTCCAGCCGTGGATCCATTCGCTGATGCCTTTTTGCACGTACTGGCTGTCGGTGTAGACGGTGATTTCGCAGGGGCGATTGAGCGCGCCGAGCGCTTCGATCACGGCCTTCAGTTCCATGCGGTTGTTGGTGGTGTTGTTCTCGCCGCCGCACAATTCTTTCTCGCGGCCGCCGGCGATCAGCAAGGCGCCCCAACCGCCCTTGCCCGGATTGCCCTTGCAGGCGCCATCGGCGTAAATCTCGACTTTATCCATTGCTGCTGTGTCCATCTCTGCTTTGCTCATACTCATCACTTCTTTGGTTGCCTGGTTATTGCGTGGTTGTTGACTCTTGATACCTGACCGGTTCGCCACAAATGGCGCAGCCGGCATTCTATTCTTTGTGGATGCGATTGGTGGCCGGCATGCCCTTCGGAACTTTCACTTTTTGTTTGCTCCAGGCCGGCCCGATCAAGCGCATACCCTTGACGCGCTTGATCGCCTGCACGATATACACTGCGCCGAAATACGGCCACCAGCGGTCGCCGGCCTTTTCCATGAAGCTGAAACGGTCCAGCCATTTGTCAGTGGCGCAAGGCGGCGCGTAGCAGCCGAAATGGCCACGGTTGACTTCCATGTTGAGCAACTTCAGCCAGTCCTTGAGGCGCGGTAGACGGATGAACTCGCCATCCTGCGGCAGGAAGTGCGCACCGGTCAGGCGGCCGGCCGCCTGGCGCACGCCCCACAGGCTGGTGGGGTTGAAGCCGCAAATGATGACCTGGCCTTCGGGGATCAGCACGCGTTCGACTTCGCGCAGCACCTGGTGCGGCTCGGCGCTGAACTCCAGCACATGCGGCAACACCACCAGGTCCAGGCTTTGGGTGGCAAACGGCAACTCGGAAAAATCGTGCGCGACCACCAGCGGGATGTCGCGGCCCTCCTGCAGTCCGCCAGACAATGCGGTCGGCAGGCAGTTGTCGGTAAGCCAGCGATACGGCATGCGATTGGCCTGCAGCGCGTTGATCTGCGGCATGCCGATCTGCACCGCGTTGAAACCGAAGATGTCGGCCGTCAGCGCGTCCAGGTGCTTCTGCTCCCAGGCGCGGACGTAATTGCCCATCGGCGTATGCAGCCAGGCGTCGAGCGCTATAATCGACCTGTCCAGATCCGTATCGATCCCAGCCATTATGCGAGCCCTCTTTCGACCATGTCAGCCATCAAGCCAGCCACTCCGAATCCATCATTGAATGTTTTAACTGTTCCCGCATTTGACGATAATTACCTCTGGTTGATTCATGACGGCATACACGCTGCGGTGGTTGACCCCGGCGACGCGGCGCCGGTGATCGCCGCACTCGAAGCACATGGCCTGACGCTGGCCGCTATTCTACTGACTCATCATCACGCTGACCATGTCGGCGGCGTGCCGGGCTTGTTGCAGCATACACAAGTTCCGGTCTACGGCCCCGCCGGCGAAGCGATTCCGAGCATTACCCAACCTTTGTGGGAAGACGACCTGGTGCATCTGGCGGCCTTGTCGCTCGACCTCAAGGTGATCGACGTGCCGGGCCACACCAAGGGTCATATCGCCTATTACGCGACGCGCCAGGGCTGGTTGTTCTGCGGCGATACCTTGTTTGCGGGCGGCTGCGGACGGCTGTTCGAAGGCACGCCGGCACAGATGGTTGCCTCGCTGGCCAAGCTGACGGCACTGCCGGGCGACACCAAGGTCTACTGCGCCCACGAATATACCTTGTCCAACCTGCGCTTTGCCCGCGAAATCGAGCCCGACAACCCCGAGCTGAACGCGCGCATCGCCACCGAACAGGCCAAACGCTCCCGCCACGAGCCCACCGTGCCGTCCACCATCGCGCTGGAACTGCAGACCAATCCTTTCTTGCGCTACAAGGAAAAAGCCGTGCTTGCCCGCCTGCAAGATGCCGGTCGGCTACCCGCTACGGGGTCACAAATTGATCCCGTGGAAACATTCGCAGCCCTGCGTGAATGGAAGAATAGCTACAAATAGACCCGGATTACCCCTTTTTTCAGACAAATACTAAGCGAATCAAGGGCTTAAGCTTTGTAACATTCATCAATTTTTACTTGACGAGTGAAAAGGGGCTTACGTACACTCCGTCTATTCTTCAAATTCCATCGGCTTGCAAGCCGTTTTTAGACGAACACTTGGTTTTGTCGTTTTTTAATGACAGAACCGGCAAGAGCGTTTTTGTTTTGTCATTACGCCATCAACGCTCTGTTGTTGCTCCAGTTCAGCACATACTTCTCAGCAGGAGGTGCCGTGAATCTAAAACGACCGATGAACAGACAACGCTTTCTTCCGCCTCAGGCACAGGATCACGTCCCCATGCAGCGAACATTCAAGAAATTAGCGATAGCCGCGCTTTTCTCTCTAGGTACTCCCCTGCTGGTCCACGCCAACGATATTTCGATCTACCCCGCTCCCTTCAACGCGATCAACCCCAACGATCCTGCCTCGGCACTGCCGGGCATGGAAGACATCGATATCTGGGCGCGTATTCGCAAGGGCTTCGGCATTCCGAATCTGGAAAACCCCTTGGTCGACAACCAGACCCAGTGGTACAGCTCGCGCCCTGACTACATCCAGCGCACCACCGTGCGCGCTTCGCGCTACCTGTTCCACGTTGTGCAAGAGCTGGAAAAGCGCGGCATGCCGACTGAGCTGGCGCTGCTGCCGTTCATCGAGTCCGCCTTCAATCCGCAAGCGTTGTCGACCGCCAAGGCGGCCGGCATGTGGCAATTCATTCCTTCGACCGGGCGCGATTACAACCTCAAGCAAAACATGTTCACCGACGAGCGCCGCGACGTATTGGCCTCGACCGATGCCGCACTGACCTACCTGCAAAAACTGTATGGCATGTTCGGTGACTGGCAACTGGCGCTGGCCGCGTACAACTGGGGCGAAGGCTCGGTGCAGCGTGCCGTCAACCGCAACCTGGCCGCCGGCCTGCCGATCGACTTCAATACGCTGTCGGCCCAGATGCCCAATGAAACGCGCAACTACGTACCGAAGCTGCAAGCCGTCAAAAACATCATCGCCATGCCGGGCGACTACAACATCGATTTGCCCAAGGTCGACAACCAGCCTTACTTTGTGACCATCGGCAAGACCCGCAACATCGACGTCAAGGTCGCCGCTCAGCTGGCCGAATTGTCGCTCGACGAATTCAAGGCGCTCAATCCGCAGTTCAACCGTCCGGTGATCATCGGCGGCGACGACACCAAGATCCTGCTGCCGGAAAGCAACGCCGAGAAGTTCAAGACCAATATTTCCAAATTCACGCAAGCCTTGTCGTCGTGGACCGCCCACACCGTCTCCAGCGCGCGTGAACGCATCGAAACCATCGCCAGCAGATTCGGCACGACACCGGACGTGATCCGCAGTGTCAACCAGATCCCGCCGAAGATGGTGCTCAAGGCCGGCTCCACCATTCTGGTGCCGAAGACCGAAACCTCGATGGAAACCGAAATCACGCAGGAAGTAGCCGACAGCGCTCGCCTGGCCGTGGCGCCGGACGTGCCCGACTTCAAGCGTATCTACGTCAAGGCCGGCAAACGCGACACGCTGGCCTCCATCGCCAATCGCTACCGCGTCAGCGTAGTGCAGATCAAGCAATGGAACAGCCTGCACCACGACACCCTGGCCAACGGCCAAAGCCTGCAGCTGCAAGTGCCGTATCAAGCGCCGGTAGCCGGTCCTATTCGCGTGCGCCAGGTGGTCCATGCGCCGGCCCGCCCTATCCGCAAGGCGCCGGTGGTGGCCAAGAATACGCGCGCCGTGCCGGTGCGCAAGACCGCTTCGGCTGCGCCGATCACGCTGGCATCCGACAACGGCAACCGTCGCCGTTAATCGCCGTCCATGCAGCAGGTGGGATGTGCTCCCCCTGCTGACTTCCTCCTTCCCCGTGTTTCACCCCCGATTTCCCCGCGCCGCTCTGCGCATCCGCCACTTCCCTAGGCCGCGCCATTTTGTTTGTAGCGACTTTTGTCGCAACGCAAAAATCATTTTCTGCAGCGCTGCTGCGGCTACGGGCTCGGATTGAACCTCTGGTTCCCGTTTGCAAAAGACGGGACGAAACGGCAAGGATCTCCCGCGCCGCCGCATAAATCCTTTCGTCGACGACCTTCATTTCTGCGAAATCCGGTGCTATGATTCAGTCGCGCAAACGTTTGCGCATACGAATATCGGCGTTCGCTCCCTACCCAACCTGCCGCTTACAACACCATCTGGAGACTTTGATGAATACACGTATCCGCCTCAAGCTGATTGCCGCCACCGTCCTCGCCTGCGCGCTGCCGACTCTGCCGGCCATGGCCCAGACCACAGCCAAACCGAAGGTTGCGCTGGTGATGAAGTCGCTCGCCAATGAATTCTTCCTGACCATGGAAACCGGCGCCAAGGAACACCAAAAGGCGCATGCGGCGCAATACGACCTGATCGCCAACGGCATCAAAGATGAACAAGACACCGCCAACCAGATCAAGATCGTCGAACAGATGATCGTCTCCAAGGTCAGCGGCCTGGTGATCGCGCCCGCCGATTCCAAGGCACTGGTGCCGGTGATCAAGAAAGCCATCGACGCCGGCATCATCGTGGTCAACATCGACAACAAGTTCGACGATGCTGCCTTGAAGGAAAAGGGCATCACCGTGCCGTTCGTCGGTCCTGACAACCGCAAGGGCGCCAAGCTGGTCGGCGACTTCCTGGCCAAGCAGATCAAGAGCGGCGACAAGGTCGCCATCATCGAAGGCGTGTCCACCACATTCAACGCGCAACAACGTACACTGGGCTTCCAGGACGCCATGGGCGCGGCCGGCGCCAAAGTAGTGTCGGTGCAATCGGGCCAATGGGAAATCGATCCGGGCAACAAGGTAGCGGCATCAATGCTGAACGCGCATCCCGACATCAAGGCGATCCTGGCCGGCAATGACAACATGGCGCTGGGCGCGGTTGCCGCGGTCAAGGCCGCCGGCAAGACCGGCAAGGTGCTGGTGGTCGGTTACGACAACATCAACGCCATCAAGCCTATGCTCAAGGACGGCCGCGTGCTGGCGACCGCCGACCAGTTCGCCTCGCAGCAAGCGGTGTTCGGCATCGAAACCGTACTGAAAGCACTGGCTGACAAGAAGCCGCAAAACAGCCTGGGCGGCGCCGTCGAGACCAAGGTTTCGCTGGTGACCAAGGACAGCAAGTAAGCGCTGCCGTCACACGTCAATGAAGGCCGGGCGGCGCACCGACGTGTGCCGCCCTTCCCGTAATATCAATCCACACCTTTCACGGTGGAGGCTGCATGTCCAACCCTACCCTTGCTGCCGTGCCTGCGCTGCTGTCGCTCTACGGCATCGGCAAGACCTATGTCGAACCGGTGCTGAGCGAGGTCTCCTTGGAGATCCGGCCGGGCCAGATCCTGGCGCTGACCGGTGAAAACGGCGCCGGCAAGAGCACGCTGTCCAAGATCGTCTGCGGCCTGGTGCAAGCCAGCGACGGCGCCATGCAACTCGACGGCCAAGCCTACCAGCCGCGCTCGCGGACCGACGCCGAGCAGCTCGGCATCCGCATGGTGATGCAGGAACTGAACCTGATCCCGACGCTGAGCATCGCCGAAAACCTGTACTTCAACCAATTGCCGCAACGCTTCGGCTGGATCGACAAAGCCAGACTCGCCGCGCTGGCACAAGCGCAAATGACCGCAGTCGGCCTGACCGATATCGATCCCTGGACGCCGGTCGGCGAACTCGGCGTGGGCCATCAGCAAATGGTCGAGATCGCACGCAACCTGATCGGCAGCTGCCGCCTGCTGGTGCTGGACGAACCGACCGCGATGCTGACCAGCCGCGAAGTCGAATTGCTGTTCAAGCAGATCGCGCGCCTGCAAGCCGAAGGCGTGGCCATCATTTACATTTCGCATCGGCTGGAAGAATTGAAACAAGTCGCCGACCGCATCGCCGTGCTGCGCGACGGTAAACTGGTGTGCGACGACGCCATCGGCGGCTACAGCAGCGACGCGCTGGTGCAATTGATGGTGGGCCGCACCGCTGAAGCGGAGCTCGACCTCGGCCATCGCGATATCGGCGCACCGCTGCTGCGCGTACGCAAACTGGGACGCGGCACGGTGGTGGCGCCGTCCTCCTTCGATTTACGTGCCGGTGAAATCCTCGGTATCGCCGGCCTGATCGGCTCCGGCCGCACCGAATTGCTGCGCCTGATCTTCGGCGCCGACCGTGCCGACCAGGGCGAAGTCTTCATCGGCGACCAGACCCGGGCCGCCGATATCCGCTCGCCCAAACACGCGATCGCCGCCGGCATCGCCATGATCACCGAAGACCGCAAGAGCCAGGGCCTGCTGTTGTCGCAATCGATCGCCGTCAACGCCACGCTGGCCAAGCTCGGCGACGTCAGCAAGATGGGCATGCTCGACCACGACGCCGAAGCAGGCGTGGCCGACGACTACATCAAGCGCCTGCGCATCCGTTCGCGCGACGGCACGCAAGCGGCCGGCGAGCTGTCCGGCGGCAATCAGCAAAAAGTGGTGATTGCGCGCTGGCTCTATCGCGATTGTCCGATCATGCTGTTCGATGAGCCCACGCGCGGCATCGACATCGGCGCCAAATTCGACATCTACAAATTGCTGGCCGATCTGTCGCGCCAGGGCAAGGGCTTGCTGATCGTTTCCAGCGACCTGCGCGAACTGATGCTGATCTGCGACCGCATCGCCGTGATGAGCGCGGGCCAGCTGGTCGATACCTTCGAGCGCGGCCAGTGGAGTCAGGAAGCCATCCTCGCCGCAGCGTTCCGCGGCTACATGAAAACCCCTGCAAACGAACAGGCAGCATGACCATGACGACACCGACACCTCAAGCAAAAAACATGAACCTACCTTCCCGCGCGTTCTCGATGCGCAACAGCATGTCCGGCCTGAAAAACTATCTCGGCCTGATCGGCGCCCTGCTCGCCATGTGCATGCTGTTTGCCTTCCTGAGTGAAAACTTCCTCACGCTGGCCACCTTCAGCACCCTCTCCAACGACATCCCGACCTTGGTGGTGATGGCGGTCGGCATGACCTTCGTGCTGATTATCGGCGGCATCGACCTGTCGGTCGGCTCGGTCATGGCGCTGGCGGCGTCGATCCTGTCGATGGCGATGGTGCGCTGGGGCTGGCCGCTGTTCGCCGCCGGCTTGCTGGGCATCTTCGTGGCCAGCCTGTGCGGCATGCTGACCGGACTGATTTCGGTGGGCTGGCGCATCCCTTCATTCATCGTCTCGCTGGGCGTGCTGGAAATGGCGCGCGGCATGGCTTACCAGGTCACCAACTCCCGCACCGAATACATCGGCAGCGCGGTTGACGGCATCAGCTCGCCGATCCTGCTGGGCTTGTCGCCGGCCTTCCTGGCCTCGATTGCCGTGGTCGTCATCGGCCATCTGGTGCTCACGCGCACCGTGCTGGGACGTCACTGGATCGGCATCGGCACCAATGAAGAAGCGGTGCGGCTGGCCGGCATCAATCCGCGCCCCAGCAAGATCCTGGTGTTTGCGCTGATGGGCTTGCTGGCAGGCGTCGGCGCGCTGTTCCAGGTGTCGCGCCTGGAAGCGGCCGATCCCAATGGCGGCGTCGGCATGGAGCTGCAAGTGATTGCGGCGGTGGTGATCGGCGGCACCAGCCTGATGGGCGGACGCGGCTCGGTCATCAGCACCTTCATCGGCGTGCTGATCATCTCGGTGCTGGAAGCCGGCCTGGCGCAAATCGGCGTGTCCGAGCCGATGAAGCGCATCATCACCGGACTGGTGATCGTCGCCGCTGTGGTGCTGGATACTTATCGCCGTCGCGGCGAACGCGCCAGGCACTAAACTGCATGACAACCCGCATTTCAATACAGTCACACACTTACTAAGCCCCTATGGCCACCATCAAAGATGTTGCCCGCCACGCCGGCGTTTCTTACACCACCGTGTCGCATGTGCTCAACAAGACCCGACCGGTCAGCGTCGACGCGCGCGAGCGCGTGCTGGCCGCGGTGGAGCTGCTGGCCTATGTGCCGAGCGCACTGGCGCGCTCGCTCAAGAGTAACGCCACCGGCAGTATCGGGCTAATCATTCCCAACAATACCAACCCTTACTTCTCCGAAGTCGCGCGCGGCATCGAAGACAGTTGCTACGCCGCCGGCTACAGCGTGATCCTGTGCAATTCGGATGACGATCCGGCCAAGCAGCGCGACTACCTGAATGTCTTGCTGACCAAACGCTGCGACGGCCTGATCGTCGCCACGCTGGCGCAAACTGACGGCGAACTGCTGCGCAAGATGAAGGTGCCCACGGTGCTGCTGGACCGCGCACCCAAAGACATGGCGATCGACCTGGTGGCGGTCGACAATGCCGCCGGCGGCGCGCTCGCGGCCCAGCATCTGCTGGCGCTGGGCCGCCGTCGCATCGCCTGCATCGGCGGTCCCGAGTCGCTCGATATTTCCTATGAACGCATCGCCGGCCTGCGCCAGACGCTGCAAGACGCAGGCCTCAACGTGCCATCCGAGATGTTGGCCTATGCCGACTTCACCAGCGCCGGCGGCTATACCGCAGCGCGCGCGTTGCTGGCGTCAGCACAGGCCCCGGACGCGATTTTCTGCTGCAACGACTTGATGGCCATCGGTGCGCTGCGCGCAGCCGCCGAACGCGGCATCGATGTGCCGGACGCGCTCTCGGTGGTCGGCTTCGACGATATCGACCTGGCTCAGTTCGTCCATCCGCCACTGACCAGCGTCTCGCAAAATACCCGCACGCTGGGCCAGTTGACCGCGCAATGCCTGCTCAAGCGCATCGCCGATCCGAGTCGTCCGGTGCAGCGCCAAACCATCACGCCGCAATTGCATATCCGCGGTTCGACCGTGCGCAGTTGATTTACAACTGCGCACAACATTTTTTGATTCATTTTTTTAAGACGCACATGATAGTCATCATCGGCAGCATCAACATGGACCTGGTCTTGCGCGTGCCGCGCATGCCGCTTCCCGGCGAAACCATCAGCGGCGGCCAGTTCCGCACCATCCCCGGCGGCAAGGGCGCCAACCAGGCCGTTGCCTGCGCACGCCTCTGCGCCGACGACGTCCGGGTCGCGATGATCGCCTGCCTCGGTGACGACGCCTTCGGCGAACAACTGCGCAGCGCCTTGCGCAACGACGGCGTCGACGACAGCCACATCACCACCGTGCCGGACACCGCCTCGGGCATCGCCTCCATCCTGGTTGACGACAATGGCCAGAACAGCATCGTGCTAGCCTCCGGCGCCAATGCCGAACTAAGCCCGGCACATATTGACGCCGCCCGCGGCCTGATCGAACAAGCGCGCATCGTGGTGCTGCAACTGGAGTCGCCGCTGGTGACGGTGCAACATGCCATCAAGCTGGCGCATGCGCTGGGCAAGACCGTGGTCTTGAATCCGGCGCCGGCGCAAGCCTTGCCGATGGACTTGTTGGCCCAGATCAACTACCTGGTGCCCAATGAAATCGAAGCGGCCATGCTGGCCGGCGTACCGACCACCGGCATCGACGGTGACGCCGCCATCGCCGCCGTGATTGACAAACTGCGCGCCAACGGCAGCAGCAATGTACTGGTCACGCTCGGTGAAAAAGGCGTCTACGCCGCGCTCGCCAACGACGCCACGCATTTCGACGCGCAAGCGGTCAAACCGGTCGACACCACTGCCGCCGGCGACACCTTCATCGGCGGCTTCGTGGCGGCACTGGCAGGCGGCAGCAGCGAAACCGACGCGATTGCGTACGGCCAGCGCGCCGCGGCAATCAGCGTGGCGCGCGCCGGTGCGCAAACTTCAATACCCCATCGCCACGAACTGCTCAACTGACCGGAGCACCAGATGAAGAAAACTCCCCTGCTCAATATCGCCTTGTCGCAACTGGTCGCCTCGCTCGGCCATGGCGACAGTATCGTCATCGGCGACGCCGGCCTGCCAGTGCCGGCCGGCGTGCCGCTGATCGACCTGGCGCTCACGCGCGGCGTGCCCGGGTTCATGGATACCCTGCAAACCCTGCTGGCGGAAATGCAGGTTGAACATCACGTACTGGCCGATGAACTGGCCGAGCGTAGCCCGCAGCTGGCACAGCAGATCGGCCTGCTCGGCCTGGCCGGCAAACAGACCGTGTCGCATGACGACTTCAAACAGCGCACCCGACAAGCGCGCGCCGTCATCCGCACCGGTGAATTCACGCCCTACGCCAACATCATCCTGATTGCCGGCGTGGTGTTTTAACTCAGTGGCTACCGCTGCGCGCATTGCCGAGCGCAAGTGTCGACGGCACGCGCGTCGGCATCAGCTGACGCGGCGCGACGTCCTCAGCAAGCACATCATGTAACGCGCCCAGGCGAAATACGCTGACCACCTGTGCCAGCAACGCAGTCTGCTGCTGCATCGCCAACGCCGCCCCTGCGGCCTCTTCCACCAGCGCAGCGTTTTGCTGCGTCGCTTTATCCATCTGGCCGATCGCCTGGTTGACTTCTTCCAGACCGTTGCTCTGCTCGCGACTGGCGGCTGAAATCTCGCCGACGATATCGGTGACACGCTTCACGCTGGCGACCATATCGGTCATGGTGGCTCCCGCCTGCTCAACCAACAGCGTCCCCGACTCCACCTTGTCGACCGAATCGCCGATCAGCGTCTTGATCTCCTTGGCGGCAGCCGCCGAGCGTTGCGCCAGCGTGCGCACCTCTTGCGCCACCACCGCAAAACCCCGCCCCTGCTCACCGGCGCGCGCGGCTTCCACTGCCGCGTTCAGCGCAAGGATGTTGGTCTGGAAGGCGATGCCGTCGATGACGCTGATGATGTCGACGATCTTCTTCGAGGACTCATTAATGGAGTTCATGGTCAGGACGACCTCGCGCACCACATTGCCTCCGGCCACCGCGATGTCGGAAGCTGAAGTCGCCAGCTCGCTGGCTTGGCGCGCGTTGTCGGCGTTCTGGCGCACCGTGGATGTCAGTGCATCCATCGCCGAGACAGTCTCTTCCAGTGAGCCGGCCTGCTGTTCGGTGCGCGCCGACAGATCGGCATTGCCGGCCGCGATCTGGGTCGACGCGCTGGCGATGGCGCCGGTGCCGGAGCGCACCTGCGAGACGATCTTGAGCAAGCCGGCGTTCATGTCGCGCAAGGCGGCCAGCAACTGTCCGGTTTCATTGCGCGCATCGCTTTCGATAGTGCTGCTGAGGTCGCCGTCGGCCACCGTGCGCGCGATGTGCACCGCCCGCGCCAACGGCACAGCGATCGACACCGAGGTGGTCCAGGCGATCAGGGCGCCGACCAACAAGGCCATCAACGATATCCCCAACAGCAGGTATTCGGTCTGCCGGGCTTCGGTGCCGGATAGCCGGACGTTGTCCGTCATGCGTTGCTCCTGGAACGCGATCATGCCGTCCAGCGCATTGAAATAGGCTTGCTGGGCCGGCTGCACTTCGCTGAACAAGGCCTCGCTGGCCTCGCTCTTCTTGCCCTGCAACAGCAACTCGGCGAAATGGCTGCGCGCAGCGACGAATTTCTGGCGCGCCGCAGTCAGGCCCGCCACAGACAAACGCCCTTGCTCGGTGACGGTGGTCTGGTCGATTTCATTGATCGAGGCCACGATCACGCGGGCGCCGGTTTCTATGCTGTCGAGCTCGGCCTTGACCTGGTCGGCATCGCTGATCAGCAAGGCGCCGCGCATGCTGATGACGGCTTCATTGACCTTGTCCTTGATGCGATGCGCCAGGATGGTTTTGGGATACAGATCGTTATTGGTCAGGCCGATGTTCGCGTTGAGCGAGGCGATACGGCCATAGGTAAGAAAAATCACTGCCAGCAGCAACACGGCGATGAAACCAAAGCTGATGGCCAGCTGGTGCCCGATACGGAGTTTCCTGAATGTCATGTTTTCCTCAATGATGGCGCGGTCTTGCCGGTGGGCGGCAAAACACCGTTCCGGTCACAGGTAAACGAGCGACGCGGTGGATTTATTCCATCGCCGTGAAAATAAAGTTGTGGAACTGCGGGAAGAGTGAAAATGAACATGGCCGGACAGGCAGACATGGCCTGTCCGGCGTTACAGCACGCAGCAACTTGACGCAATGCTGACGGCTACAACCCTGCCGGCGCTTCGGCGGCATACGTCGCTGCCGCCAGCAAACGCTGGGTGTAGGGATGCGCCGGTTGTTGCAACACAGCCTCGACAGCGCCGCTCTCGACCACCTTGCCATCTTTCATCACCAGCACCTGGTGCGCCATGGCGCGGATCACGGCGAGATCGTGGCTGATGAACACATACGTCAGGCCGTGCTTGCGCTGCAATTGCGCCAGCAGTTGCAGCACTTGCTGCTGCACGGTGACGTCGAGCGCCGAAGTCGGCTCATCGAGCAGCAGCAGTGCCGGCTTGAGCACCACCGCGCGCGCAATCGCGATACGCTGGCGCTGGCCACCGGAGAATTCATGCGGGTAACGTTGCAGCATGTCTTCCGACAAGCCCACCTCGTGCAGCGCCGCCACCACGTCGGCGCGCTGCTGCGCTGCGCTCAGTTGCGGCTGATGCAGGGCCAGCCCTTCGCCGACGATCTGGGCGATGGTCCGGCGCGGCGACAGCGAGGCAAACGGATCCTGGAACACCACCTGCATGCGCGCACGCAAGGGCCGTACCGCGGCCGACGGCATCGCGCTGATCTGGTTGCGGTCGAAGCGGATGTCGCCCGTCACACTGGCCGTCGACAAACGCAGCAAGGCCATGCCGAGCGTCGACTTGCCGGAGCCCGATTCGCCCACGATGCCGATGGTCTCACCCTTGCGCAGGCTCAGGTTGACGTCGTCTACCGCCGTGAATTGCTTGCGCCGCCACCAGCCTTGCTTGATCGAAAACGTGCAACGCACATGTTGCGCAGTCAGCAACACCGGCGCCGTGGCCGGCACCTCTTCAACATTGCGCGCCGGCTGGCTGGCCAAGAGTTTCTTGGTATAAGCCTGCTGGGGCGCCGCGAACAATTCTGCAGTCGACGCCGTTTCGACCAGCTTGCCCTTTTCCATGACGCCGACACGGTCAGCGAAATGACGTACCAGGTTGAGATCGTGCGAAATCAGCAGCACCGCCATGTTTTCATCACGCTGCAATTGATTGAGCAGCTCCAGGATTTGCACCTGTATCGTCACATCCAGCGCAGTGGTCGGCTCATCCGCGATCAGCAGTTTGGGATGGCAAGCCAGCGCCATCGCAATCATCGCACGCTGACGCTGGCCGCCGGACAGTTGATGCGGATACGCCAGCGCGCGCCGCGCCGGCTCCGGGATGCCGGTCTTTTCCAGCAAGGCCACGGTGCGTTGCGCCGCCGCCCTGGCGCTCAGGCCTTCGTGCAGCATGAGCACTTCGGCAATCTGGTTGCCGATGGTGAACAATGGATTCAAAGCCGTCATCGGCTCCTGGAAAATCATTGCCGCATCCATGCCGCGCACCTGGCGCATGGCTGCTTCGCTCTTTTGCAGGATGTCGACGCCGTTGAACAAAATCTGGCCGGCATAATGGGCATCCTGGTTCAGGCGCAGCACCGACAAGGCGCTGACCGTCTTGCCGGAACCGGACTCGCCGACCAGCGCGAATTTTTCACCGGCCTCCACCGTGAAGCTGACGTCGTCGACCACGGTGGCGGCGCCGAAGCGTACCGAGAGATTACGGATGGCGAGCAGGCTCATGCCGTCCTCCGCACATCGAGGGCTTTGCGCAAGGCGTCGCCGATATTGGTCAGCAGCAGCAGGGTCACGGTCAATACGATGAAGGTCGACAAGGAAATCCACCAGGCGTCGAGGTTGTTCTTGCCCTGCGCCAGCAATTCGCCGAGGCTGGGGGTAGACGGCGGCACGCCGAGACCGAGGAAGTCGAGGCTGGTCAGCGCCAGGATCGCAGCGCTCATGCGAAACGGCAGGAAAGTCACCACCGGCGTCAGACTATTTGGCAGCACGTGGCGCCAGATGATTTGCAGGTTGGATAAACCGAGCGCACGCGCTGCCTGCACGTATTCCAGATTGCGGTTGCGCAGGAAATCGGCGCGCACATAATCCGACAGGCTCATCCAGCCGAACAGCGACAGCAGCAGCAGCAGCAGGCCGATGCTGGGTTCGAAAATCGACGAAAAAATAATCAGCAGATACAGCTCCGGCATCGAACCCCAGATTTCCAGGATGCGTTGCATGAACAGGTCGGTGCGCCCGGCGAAATAGCCTTGTAGCGCACCGGCCAGCAAACCCAGCACCACGCCGGTAGCCGTCAGCGCCAGGCCGAACAGGATAGAGATGCGGAAGCCGTACAGCAGGCGCGCAAACACGTCGCGGCCGCGATCGTCAGTGCCCAGCCAGTTGTCCGACGACGGCGCTGCCGGGTTGGGTTCCTGGGCGAAATAATTGAGCGTATCGAAGCGGTAGCGATTGAGCGGATAAATGGCCCAGTTGCCGTCCTTCTTGAACTGGTCCTGGATGAAGGGATCGAGGTAGTCGGCCGGCGAGGCGAAGTCGCCGCCGAATTCTTTCTCCGAATAATCGTGCGCAATCGGGAACAATATCTTGCCGTGGTAGCTGGCCACCAGCGGCTTGTCGTTGGAAACCAGTTCGGCCGCGAGGCTGATGGCGAACAGCATCAGGAAAATGATCAGGCTCCAGTAGCCGTTGCGGTTCTGGCGAAAACGCAGCCAGATGCGACGGCCCGGAGAAATCGAAGGAGATGGGGGCAAGGTCGTCGCGCTCATTTGGCCAGGCTTTCAAACTGGACGCGCGGATCGGCCCAGACATAGCAGAGATCGCCCAGCAGCTTGACCACCAGACCGATCAGCGTGAACAAGTACAGCGTTCCCATGACGACCGGATAGTCGCGCCGTATCACCGACTCATAAGACAACAAGCCGAGCCCGTCAAGCGAGAACAAAGTCTCGATCAGCAGGCTGCCGGCAAAGAAAGCGCCGATGAAGGCAGCCGGAAAACCGGTCACCAGTGGAATCAGCGCATTGCGGAAAACGTGTTTGTAGAGCACCTTGTTTTCAGAGAGCCCCTTGGCCCGCGCGGTGAGCACGTATTGTTTGCGGATCTCTTCCAGGAAGGTGTTTTTGGTGAGCATCGTCATCACGGCGAACGAACCCGCCACCGAGGCGATCACCGGCAAGGTGATGTGCCACAGGTAATCCTTGATCTTGCCCAACAGCGATAAGCTAGCCCAATCGTCCGAGGTCAGGCCGCGCAGCGGGAACCATTGCAGGAAGCTGCCGCCGCCGAACATCACCAGCAGGAACACGCCGAGCACAAAGCCGGGAATCGAATAGCCGACCAGCACCACCGCGCTGGATACCGAATCGAAACGACTTCCCTCGCGCACCGCCTTGGCGATACCGAGCGGCACCGAAATCAGGTAGGTCAGGAAGAAGGTCCACAAGCCGATCGAGATCGATACCGGCAGTTTCGATTTGAGCAACGTCCAGACGTCGACATGATGATAGAAACTGTCGCCCAGATCAAAACGGGCAAACCCTTTCATCATGATCCAGAAACGTTCGGTCACTGGCTTGTCAAAACCGTACAGCGTCTTGATTTCCTTGATGCGTTCCGCATCGACACCCTGTCGCCCGTTATAGCCGAACCCGGCGCCACCGCCTTCACCGTCTCGGGCTTTAAGCTGCTGCACCATCTGCTCTACCGGCCCTCCTGGCACGAACTGAATCACCACGAACGTCAGCAAGATGACGCCGATCAGCGTCGGAATCATCAACAGCACGCGCCGTAATATGTATGCCCACATGGTAGTTCCCTTATTTTGTCCACCACATCGTCAGCGCCCACACTTGCGGCACGTAATGGCCGGGCAACACTGACGGATAACCCAAGGTATTGCGATGGGCGACGAAATATTTTTCGTTGTAGTAGTTCGGCACACAATAGAAACCCTGCAGTAGGACACGGTCTAACGCCCGGCTCGCGATGATCAGGTCGGCGCGCGAACTGCTCTTGACCACGCGATCGATCAAGGCGTCGATGGCTGGGTCGGCGATACCGCCATAGTTTTCACTGCCGCTTTCGCCGGCCGCACGCGACCCAAAATCGTCATACAACTCATTACCCGGACTCGGAGAGCCGCCCTTGATCTGTGTCACCATGTCGAAGTCGAAGTCGTTGAGACGCTTCTGCGCCAGCGCCGCGTCGATCATCCGGTAGTTCATCCTGATGCCAAGTTTTTCCAGGTTGCGCGCGAAGGGCGAGACCACCCGTTCCGACGATTTCTGCACGATCATGAAGTCGAAACTGAAGATATCTCCTTGCGCGTTACGCAGCGCGCCGTCGCGGTATACCCAACCGGCCTGCGCCAGCAAATCGCGCGCCGTCTTCAGGTTTTCGCGCAACGATCCTGGCGCGGCCGTCGATGGCGGCACCGGCGCCGGGCCGAATACTTCCGGTCGCAACTTATCCTTCAACGGCATCAGTATCTTCAACTCCTCCGCATGCGGCAGGCCTTTCGCAGCCAGTTCACTGTTGGTGAAGTAACTGTCGCTGCGCTTCAGGCGACCGTAATACAGTTGACGGTTCAACCATTCGAAATCGAGCGCAAGGCCAATTGCCTTTCTGACGCGAATATCCTGAAAAATTGGCCGCCGTAAATTGAAGACGAAACCTTGCATACCTGTGACATTTTGCTGAGGAAACTCATGCTTGATCAGTTCGCCGCTGGAAAAGCGTTTGCCGATATAGCCACGTACCCAGTTACGAACGTTATTTTCGATATTGACATCGAACTCACCGGCCTTGAACGCCTCCAGCCGTGCGAAATCGTCTTTGTAATACCGGAAGGTGACCCGATCAAAATTGAACATGCCGCGCCGACTCGGTAATTTTGTGGCCCAGTACGCCGGGTTGCGCTTGTAGGTGATGTATTTGCCGAAGTCGAATTTCTGAACGGTGTATGGGCCGCTGCCTATCGGCAGCTCCAGGGCCACCTTGTCGAAGGGTTTTCCTTGCCCCCATTTCGGCGAAAACACCGGCAACTGGCCGATGATCATGTGTAGTTCGCTGTTCTTTTTAGCGAATTCGAAACGCACCGTAAGGCGGTCCACCAGCACAATATTCTTCACATCCGCCCAGTACGAGCGAAACACCGGTGATGTCGCCTTACCCATCAGAGTACGGAACGAATATCTGACGTCCTCGGCAGTAACCGGATCACCGTTCGAGAAACGCGCCGCGGGGTTAAGACGAAATGTCACACTGAGTTGATCGGGCGCCAGTTCCATGTCTTCGGCCAGCAACCCATACGCAGAAAACGGTTCGTCTTCGCTTTGCGTCATCAACGATTCAAAAATCAGACTGAATTGAGTAAACACAAAGCCATTGCCACCCTGCCCCATTCCGCTGGCTACCGAACCCTTCAGCGTAAACGGATTGAGCTTGTCGAAACTACCGAGCGCTGGAAATGTAATCTGGCCCTGTTTCGGCGCATCCGGATTGACATAATCAAAATGGGTGAATCCGGGCGGATACTTCGGCGTATAGCCGAGCGCCATCGCGTATGCCGCAAAGGCGCTATTACCTTGACTCAATATGCCGACCAGCAAAACTGAAGCGAGAAATTTGAACATGCGTCCACAAAAGAAACATTGGCGTTGCATTGAAATGGATCAGAATCGCAATGGCGTTTCCGACCGGCGACCGTGATCGATTGTACACAACTGACACGTCTTTTCTGCGCAGTAGATACTAGAACCCGGATATTTCTATACAAATGAGCGACTCCAGCCGTTGGCGTCCAAATGCAATACGTCTGCAGAGCCGAAAAGTTGCCCTCCTCACCGCAAGCCCCTACAATCTCGTCAGTTTCAGCCGCGCCCCGCCGGCACCTCAGCATTACCCCAACACTCGGAGTCAACATGGCATTTTTGCAAGGCAAGAAAATCCTGATCACAGGTCTGTTATCCAATCGTTCCATCGCTTACGGCATCGCCCAGGCGTGCAAGCGCGAAGGCGCGGAACTGGCGTTCACCTATGTCGGCGAGCGCTTCAAGGACCGTATCACCAAGTTCGCGGAAGAATTCGACAGCAAGCTGATTTTCGATTGCGACGTCGGTAGCGATGAGCAAATCAACGCCTTGTTCGCCGATCTGGGCAAGTCCTGGGATCAGCTTGACGGCCTGGTGCACGCGATCGGTTTCGCGCCTGCCGAAGCGATTGCCGGCGATTTCCTGGAAGGCTTCTCGCGCGAAGGCTTCAAGATCGCCCACGATATTTCGGCTTACAGCTTCCCGGCAATGGCCAAAGCCGCGCTGCCGCTGCTGCGTCCAAACTCGGCGCTGCTGACCCTGACTTACCTCGGCGCCGAGCGGGTGGTCCCGAACTACAACACCATGGGCCTGGCCAAGGCCTCGCTGGAAGCCAGCGTGCGTTACCTGGCGGAATCGCTGGGTTCCAAGGGCGTGCGCGTCAATGGCGTCTCGGCCGGCCCGATCAAGACCCTGGCCGCCAGCGGCATCAAGGGTTTCGGCAAGATCCTCGGTTTTGTTGCTGAACACGCCCCGCTGCGTCGCAACGTAACGCTGGAAGACGTAGGCAATGCTTCGGCCTTCCTGCTGTCGGATCTGGCCAGCGGCATTACGGGTGAAATCACCTACGTGGACGGCGGTTTTTCGCGCATCGTCGGCGGCATCTCGGAATAACTTAATCGAATGGCTTTCGTGCCAAACTCGATATTTTCCTGTATGATTCGGTTTGTGCGTTGCAATACGACGTACAAACCGTAATCCGGCCAAGCTGGATTACTTAGTAGCTTCGCAAGCCCTAATTGTCGCGCTAGACAGTCGACAGTACGTAGTAAAAGCCCTCCCGCCTTGAGTGTCCTTACTTTCTAAGTGACACCGTCCCGGCGCAAAGCTTTTGTGCCGAAATTTCTTTGTTTTTCATAGTCATTTCGTTGGTTGGCGTTGCTTTTTTGCGTTCACCGCATTTGTTGTGCGTTCGTTGCGTCCGCTTCCTTGGCCGCAATCGTGCGCTGCATTGCATTTGTCTGGCGCTCATACATAAACGAAAGAAAACATGACTTTTGAATCACTCGGCCTGCACCCATCGATCATCAAAGCCCTGACCGACTCCGGCTATACCGCGCCGACTTCGGTCCAGGAACAAGCTATCCCTGCCGCCATTGCCGGCAAGGATCTGCTGGTGTCGTCGCAGACAGGTTCCGGCAAGACCGCAGCATTCATGCTGCCGGCATTGCACAAGTTCGCGTCGCTGCCACCGGCTGCTGCCGGCGCCAAGACACCTAACCAGGAATCGCAAGCCGCCAAGGCTCGCGGCGAACGTCCGCGTTTCCGTGCTGCACAGCCAAAGATGCTGGTGCTGACGCCAACCCGTGAACTGGCCCTGCAAGTTACTACCGCCACCGACAAGTATTGCGCTCACATGCGTCGCCTGAAGGCGGTCTCCATCCTGGGCGGCATGCCTTATCCTAAGCAAATGCAATTGCTGTCGCGCAATCCTGAAATCCTGGTGGCGACACCTGGCCGTCTGATCGACCATATGGATTCGGGCAAGATCGACTTCTCCGAACTGGAAATCCTGGTTCTGGACGAAGCCGACCGCATGCTGGATATGGGCTTCATCGAAGACATCGAAAAGATCGTCGCGGCCACACCGGCAACCCGTCAAACCATGCTGTTCTCGGCAACGCTGGACGGCGTGGTCGGCAACATGGCCAAGCGCATCACCAACAACCCACAGATCATCCAGATCGCCGGTTCCGCCACCAAGCATGAAAACATCGCCCAGCGCGTGCACTTCGTCGACGACCTGTCGCACAAGAATCGCCTGCTCGACTTCCTGCTGCGCGACGTGACCATGGATCAGGCAGTCGTCTTCACCGCCACCAAGCGTGACGCCGACACCATCGCCGATCGCCTGAACATCGCCGGTTTCGCTGCAGCCGCCCTGCATGGCGACATGCACCAAGGCGCGCGTAACCGCACGCTGGACAGCCTGCGTCGCGGTCAAGTACGCGTGCTGGTGGCAACCGATGTCGCCGCGCGCGGTATCGACGTGCCGGCCATTACCCACGTGTTCAACTACGATCTGCCGAAATTCCCGGAAGACTACGTTCACCGTATCGGCCGCACCGGTCGCGCCGGCCGTAACGGCGTTGCCATCTCACTGGTCAATCATGCTGAAGGCATGCACGTCAAGCGCATCGAACGTTTCACCAAGCAACCGATCCCAGTTGATGTGGTGGAAGGCTACGAGCCAAAGAAGACAGCAGCACCGGCACGCAGCGCACGCAAGCCAGGCGGCTGGCGTCCAGGCGACAACCGCAGCGGCAGCGGCCCGGCACGTTCGGGCAGCAGCGCCGGCGCCGGTAATGGCGGCGGTCGCAGCTTCAGCGGCAAGCCGGCAGGCGGCGGCAGCGGTGCTCCGCGCAAAGAAGGCGGCGGCGGTTACAAGGGTAGCAGCGCACGTTCGGAAGGCGGCGCACGTCGCTCTTACGGCGATCGTTAATCTGCCTCAGCCTGACACCGGCGATCCTCGATTGCCGGTAACGGCAGCGCACTCGCAGTAAAGCTACAAAACAAAAGGCCGCTTCATTGAAGCGGCCTTTGTCATTGGCGCGACGCGTTCAGCTGCGGCAGCTGTCGGCCTGGCCTTCACGCAAGGCAGCGACATCGGCGGCAATCGCATCGGCGGCATGCGCCACTGCGCGCTGCAGGCCCTGCACCACGCCATCGACGCCGAGGCCCGAGGTCGGCTCCACCACGCTCAAGCGGCACACCGCGCTGGTGTTGTTGTCGCTGCGCGTGACGGTCCAGCCGAACCCGGCCTCTACCTTGCCGCCCTTGACGGCATCCAGGCGACGCAATTCCACCACAATGCGATACACCGGCTGATTGGCCGGGCCGCCGCCGCGGGTGACGTCGATGGCGCCGAGACGGTTGGCGATGCCGCTGGCCAGCGCGTCGTGCAACTCATTGTTGAACGGCGCCGACCAGCGATCCTGCTCGAGGATCTCGACGCGCGTCTCATCGCTGCGCACCACGATCTGCGGTCGCGCCAGGCGCTCCGGCACGCTGACCGGCAAGATTTCGATGAAGGTCTGACGGGCAGTGGCCCCTGGTGCGGCTGCGCTTGCCGTCGCAGCCACTTGTGGCGCCAGCGTATAGAAGCGCGTCGACGGCGTCGAACATGCGGCCAACGCCAGCGTCAGCGCCGTCAGGAAAAAAAGAGTAAAACTGCGTTGCATTATTTATCCTCCTGCTTGCCGCGAATCAGCGATTCGGGATGCTGCTGCAAATAATCGGTCAAGACCCTGATCGAAGCCGCTGCGCGCGACAGTTCCTGCATGGTCTGGCGCACGTCCTGCTGCAAGGGCGCGTCGTCGGACAAGGTCCGCTCGGCGGCATTGAGCGTCTTGCGGGCGTCGTGCATGGCGGCGGTGATCTCCGGCGCGACATCGTTGTTGATCTTGTTCATGGTTTGCTCGGCGCTGCTGAGCGTACGGTTGAGGGTACCCAAGGTCTTGCGCAAATCGTCGCCGATCTTGTCGAACGGCACCTTGCTCAGCTTGCGTGTGATATCGCCAATCTGGTTCTGGATTTCGTCGAGGCTGTTCGGGATGGTCGGGAACACCAGCGGCGTCTTGTCGATATCAACCTGGGCCGGCGCGGCGTTCGGGAAGAAGTCGAGCGCGACATACACCTGCCCCGTCAGCAGGCTGCCGCTGCGCAGCTGTGCACGCAAACCACGCGAGACCAGGTAACGCAGGCGCTGACGCGGCGAGAAGCGCGACTCGATCTGCTCGTTGAATTTGCGGCCGAGGCGATCCGGATACAGCACCACCACCACCGGCATCAGGAACTGGCGCGTCTTGTCGTCGTATTCGATGCCGATCGATTTGACTTCTCCCAGCACCACGCCGCGGAAGTCCACCGTCGCGCCCGGCTCCAGTCCGCGCAACGATTGGTTGAAATACAGCAGCACGGTTTGCGAGCGGCCGTCGGGTTCCTTGACGGCGGCGGTTTCATCCTCGGCCAGGCGGAAGCTGGTGTTTTCCTTGGCGGCGGCGTTGTTGCCGTCGAGCTCATCCATCGATTTGAAGGCGATGCCGCCCAGTACGACCGTCGCCAATGATTGCGTATGCAACTTGAAGCCGCTGGCATTGATTTGCATGTCGAAACCGCTGGCGTGCCAGAAGCGCGAATTGATGCCGACGAATTTATCGTAAGGCGCGTTCACAAAAATGCGCAGCGTCACGCCTTTGCCGTCCTGATCAAGATCGTAGGCGGCAACCTGGCCGACCTTGATACGGCGATAAAACACCGGCGAGCCGATATCAAGCGAACCAAGATCGGCGGCGTGCAACACGAACTGCTTGCCGGAGGTATCGCGCGTGATGATGGGCGGCTGTTCGAGGCCGGCGAATTCTTTCTTGGTTTCTTCCGACTTGCCGGCGTCGGCGCCGATGTAGGCCCCCGACAGCAAGGTATTAAGCCCCGAGATGCCGGACGCCGCCACGCGCGGACGCACCACCCAGAAGCGCGTATCGTCGGCGGTAAAGCTCTCCGCTTCCTTGGTCAGTTGCACCGTGGTGAGTACATGCGAGCGGTCTTTGCTGAGCGTGATCGATTGCACCTGGCCGATATCAACATCCTTGTACTTGACCTTGGTCTTGCCGGCTTCGAGGCCTTCGGCAGAAACAAAACTGATGGTAATCACCGGACCGCGTTCGATCAGGATCTTGGCCACCAGCGTCAGCCCGACCACCGCGGCGACGATCGGAATCAGCCAGACCAGCGATGGCAACCAGTTGCGCTGGCGGGCGCGCTTGGGCTCCGGCAAATTGTTGGGCGGCGTAGTGTGTTCAGTCATTAATTACTATCCTTTTTTTTGTTGCTCTTGGAGCGCATCTTGTGTCGCCGGCAGGAGTTCCGAGGCCGGCTCGGCATCGGCTTCATCCCAGATCAGGCGCGGATCGAAGCTCAGCGAGGCCAGCATGGTCAACACCACCACCGAGCCGAACGCCGCCACCCCGATACCGGCGGTGATCTTGGCAAAGCCTTCGATCTGCACCAGCCCCGTCAACAGCGACACCACGAAAACATCCAGCATTGACCAGCGCCCGATGGTCTCGACTACGCGGTACAGCTTGGCTCTTTGCAGGCGTTGCCAGCTACTGCGCCGGCGCGCACTCACCGTCAAGATGATCAACGACACCAGCTTGAACAGCGGCACCAGGAAACTGGCGATGAACACCACGATGGCCAACTCCCAGGACCCATCGACCCAAAAGTAGATGATGCCGCTCATGATGGTGTCACGCTGTTCATCGAGCAAGGTCGTGGTGGTCATCACCGGCATCAGGTTGGCCGGGATATACATGATGCAGGCGGCAATCAAAAACGCCCAGGTGCGGTTCAGGCTGTCGATCTTGCGTACGTGCAGCGGACTATGGCAAACCTCGCACTGGTCGTCCTCGCGCGCCCCTTCCCACACCGTGCCGCAATGGTGGCAAGGCCGCACATTGGAGGTGGCGGCGCTGCGCATGGCCGGCTCAGCGGCGTGTGCGCCGTTGCTCGCAAGGGTATTGTCGGCAATCTCCGTCGTCATTGGGCAGGCCTCCTGTCATCGACCGGGTCAGCATTTGCCGCCATCGGTGCAATCACCAGCGAGCGCCACAGGTAACGCGGGTTGAACGACACCACCGCCGTCAACAACACGGTCAGGGCGCCGAACGCCCATAAGGCCACACCAGGAATCACTGTTGCCATGTTCGACAACTTCACCACCGCGACCAGCACGCCGAGCAAGAACACTTCCACCATGCCCCAAGGCCGGACGATCTGCATCACGCGCAACAGGATCTTGATGCCCGGCCGACTCACGCCATGCGTCGACGGCAGCAACAGATAGAGCAACACCAGCAACTGCACCAGCGGAAACAGGACGGTCGTAGCCAGCACCAGCAGCGCCACCAGCGACATGCCTTCCTGGCCGAGCACGGTGACGGCGCCAACCAGCGTAGTCTGGCTGGTCAGGCCCTGCAATTCGATTTGCACGATGGGAAAACTGTTGGCAATCACGAACATGATCAGGCTGGCCACCGTCAGCGGCAACAGGCGTTGCTGGCGACGGCCGGTATCCCGCTCCATTTCGGCGCCGCAGCGCAGGCAGCGGGCGATTTCGGCGCGTTTAAGTACCGGCCGGCGATGCACTGCATCACACTCTTCACAAACAATCAGGTCCGGACGTCGATGCATGAAATGGTCGGCTAAGGATCAAACTAGGATTGAACAAGAATAAAACCGGGAACAAACCCGGAACATTTGACGACTTGCCAGCTAATTGGCAAAACTTGGATTCTAACAACAAAAAACGGCATTCCCGGCTCGCTTTTCAGCAGATCCGGCAGATAAAGCTTGACAATCCAAATGGCAATCTTCTAAAGTGACCAGATGAACTCCGCAACACAATTCTCCCTAACACTATCGCACTTCGCTGGCGCCCTGCTAGCGTTGCTACTAGTGACGCTACTACCAGCTTCGCGCTAATCCGGTTTCTCCCCTTAGTTTTTGCTTTGCCTCGCTAGCGTTTCGATCTGACAGCATCCGAACCGGATCATCAGAATCAAGGGCACAGCACAATTTCGCAGCACCATTAAAAAGTTGTAAATTTCCTACTGAAAAGCCGCTCATGCATTTCAAGTCCATCACTGCAATCCTGATTTCCGACGAATTCGTCGTCGCGTCGGTCTTTGCACGTGCATTAGCGCCGCTCCTGCTACTGCCGCCGCTACCGATCGGTCGCCTGGCCTCGCGTTAGTGGCAGTCAGGCGCCCCCTCAGCCACATCGGACGATTTCCCCACTCACTGCAGTGACAAATTAAAGAGGTTTTACCATGATGTTAAGCAACCCGGCAGCAAAATACCGCGCGTTCCCGACGATCCCGTTGTCTGATCGTACCTGGCCCAATCAGTTCATTTCCAAGCCGCCGATCTGGATGAGCACCGACCTGCGCGACGGCAACCAGGCGCTGATCGAACCGATGAGCCCGGAACGCAAATTGCGCTTCTTTGAAATGCTGCTGCAAATCGGCCTGAAAGAAATCGAAGTCGGCTTCCCTTCCGCATCGCAAACCGACTTCGACTTCGTTCGCAAACTGATCGAAGAGAAGCGTATCCCCGACGACGTCACCATCATCGTGCTGACGCAATCGCGCGAAGAACTGATCCGCCGCACCGTCGATTCGCTGGCAGGCGCCAAGCAAGCCATCGTGCACTTGTACAACTCAGTGGCGCCGGCGTTCCGCAAGATCGTCTTCAACATGTCGCGCGACGAAATCAAGAACATCGCCGTCACCGGCACCCAGTTGGTCAAGGAACTCACCAACGCCCGTCCGGAAACCCAATGGCGCTACGAGTATTCGCCGGAATCCTTCAGCACCACAGAACTCGATTTTTCCAAGGAAATCTGCGACGCCGTCTGTGAAACCTGGGGCGCAACACCCGAACGCAAAGTTATCCTGAACCTGCCTTCGACCGTCGAATGCAGCACCCCGAACGTCTACGCCGACCAGATCGAATGGATGTGCCGCAACCTCAAGCACCGTGCCTCCACCATCATCTCGGTGCACCCGCATAACGACCGCGGCACCGCCGTCGCCTCCGCCGAACTGGCTGTCATGGCCGGCGCCGACCGCGTCGAAGGCTGCCTGTTCGGCAACGGCGAACGCACCGGCAACGTCGATCTGGTCACGCTGGCATTGAACTTGTACACCCAGGGCGTCAACCCCGGCCTGGACTTCTCCGACATCGACACCGTGCGCCAGTGCGTCGAAGAGTGCAACCAGATCCCGGTCCATCCGCGTCATCCTTACGTCGGCGACCTGGTCTTCACGGCCTTCTCCGGCTCGCACCAGGATGCGATCAAGAAGGGATTCGCCAAACAACAAGCTGACGCCATCTGGGAAGTGCCCTACCTGCCGATCGACCCGGCCGACCTGGGCCGCAGCTACGACGCCGTGATCCGCGTCAACAGCCAGTCCGGCAAGGGCGGCATGGCCTACCTGCTGGAGCAGGAATACGGCCTGGCCCTGCCGCGCCGCCTGCAGATCGAGTTCAGCCGCGCCATCCAGCGCGAAGCGGACGCCAGCGGCAAGGAAATCGTCGCCACCGACATCTACACGATCTTCAAAACCGAGTACCTGGATCGCAGTGCGCCGTATGTCTACCGCGCCCACCGCATGTCAGAAGATTCATCACATGAAGAATCGATCAAGATCGAAGTCGACATTGAGCGCAACGGCGAGAAAACCACTGTGCGCGGCACCGGCAACGGTCCAATCGACGCCTTCGTCAATGCCCTGGGCCTGGACATCAAGCTGATGGATTTCCACGAACACGCCATCGGCGCCGGCGCCAACGCGCAAGCCGCCAGCTACATCGAACTGCGCCTGAACGAAGCACCGACCGGTTTTGGTGTCGGCATCGACGCCAACATCGTCACCGCCTCGTTCAAAGCCGTCCTCAGCGCCGTCAATCGCCAGATCGCGATCGACCAGAGCGCCAATCAGCCTTCTTCGCCAAAAGCGAAAGCAGCCTGATTAGAGTCACGTAAAAAGAAGCCGCCGGTTTATCCAACCGGCGGCTTTTTTTGTTTGGTGTTGCCCGAAACTGCTTATAGCGATCTGGCCAGACGAATGCCGCTGTACTGCCAGCGCGCCGTGGTCGGAAAGAAATTGCGGTAACTCAGGCGCGCATGTCCCAGCGGCGTCGCGCCGGACGAGCCGCGCAAGACATATTGATTGACCATGAACTTGCCGTTGTACTCACCGACCGCGCCATCGGGAATCGCATAACCGGGGTACGGCGCATAGCTGCTTGAGGTCCACTGCCAGGCGGTGCCGAAGAATTGTCGTCCTTCATTGCCCAGCGCGGCCGCCGCATGCTCCCATTCCACCTCGCTCGGCAAACGCGCGCCGGCCCAGCGCGCATAGGCGTCGGCTTCAAAGTAAGACAAATGCAATACCGCCACGTGCGGATCCAGCGGCTGCATGCCGTGCAGCGTGAACTCTTGCCAGGCGCCGTCTTGCTGGCGTTGCCAGTACAGCGGATGCTGCAAGCCATTGTCGCTGCGCCAGCCCCAGCCTTCCGACAACCAATACGCCGGATTCTCGTAGCCACCCCGCTCCACAAACATCAGGTATTCGATATTGGTGATCAGGCGCGAACCGAGCGCATAGGCTTCGACGAATTGCCGGTGCGAGGGCAATTCATTGTCAAAACAAAAGCCGCCGCTGCGATAGCCGATTTCCACCACGCCGGCATCGAAGGCATGCCATTCCAGCTCGGTCTGCACCGGCATGGTTTGCAGGGTACGCGGCAAATAAGCCGGCTTGAGCGGGTTGAGCGACAGCAGATGCTTGAGGTCGGTCAAGATCAATTCCTGATGCTGCTGCTCATGCTGCATGCCCAACTCCAGCAAGCGCAGGCAGTCGGCGTCGCACAAATCGGACAACAACAACGCCTGCATGCGCAGGTCAATGTTGGCGCGATAGGCGCGCACGTCCGACAACGCCGGACGTGTCAGCATGCCGCGCTGGGCGCGCGGATGCTTGTCGCCCACACCTTCGTAATAGGAGTTGAACAATACCCGGAAGGCCGGATGAAACGGCGCAAAGTCGGGCTCGTAAGTTTCGAGGATGAAAGTTTCGAAGAACCAGCTGGTGTGCGCCAGATGCCATTTCACCGGACTGGCATCGGGCATGGACTGGGCGCCGCAATCTTCGTCGGACAAGGGCGTCGCCAATATCATCGAGTATTCACGCAAGCGCAAAAAGTCATCGACGAGGGCAGCGTTCGGCGCCGCCAGTACTGCTGTTTCTTCGTGCATGCTGCCGGTCTCCCTGTATTGCCTGAGCAAGCCGCTCACACTGGCCGTGCGTAACATAGCATGAACCACTTCTGCGGATCGAACCACATCTTGGCCTGGCTGAAACCTGCCTGGCGCAGCAGCTCACCGAAACCATCCGGTGTAAATTTGTAGCTATTCTCGGTATGGATGCGTTCCCCCGCACGAAATTTTCGCTCACCGCCACACCATGCCACCACGACCTCGCGACGCGCTTCCAGATGCATCTCCACGCGCGACAACTCCGGATTGAAGAAGCCGCGATGTTGCCAGTCATCGACCACAAAATCACTGCCGAGCAAACGATTGACGTGCAACAGTGCATTGCGGTTGAACGCCGCCGTCACGCCGAGCGCATCGTCATAGGCGGCATCGAGTACGGCCTTTTCCTTGACCAGATCGATGCCTAGCAGCACACCACTGGTCTCCCCGAGTTGCAGGCCGTGGCGCATACGACGCAGGAATTGCAAAGCCGGTCCCGGTGCGAAATTGCCAAGCGAGGAACCGGGATAAAAGAACAGACGATTTTCACGCGCGACGCTGGCCGGCAATTGCAGCGAAGCCGAAAAATCCATCGCAATTTCCTGCATGGGAATCGCCGGAAATTTTTGCCGCAAGCCGTTCACCGCCTCACGCAGAAATTCCGTCGAGATATCGATGGGTACATATTGGCGCGGCTGCAGCGACGGAAACAGACGCGCCGCCTTGGCGCAATTTCCGGCACCCAGGTCGATCATCGTCACGCCCTTGCCGACCGTGGCGGCAATGTCGTCGGCATGATGATCGAAGATCTGCGCTTCGGTGCGAGTGGGATAGTATTCGGGCAGCGCGCAAATCGCTTCGAACAAGGTAGAGCCGAGCGCGTCGTAAAAATATTTGGGAGAAATGCTGGCGGCGGAGGCAGTCAGCCCGTCGTGCAATTCTGTGCGTATGGGACAATTTTCTGACCAATCGTCCTGCATGTCCTGCAACAATCCTTGAGCCAATTTACTCTCCTTGTTGAAACAGCGTCAACACAATCGGCACGCTATCGAGGCATGCAATACACTAGACCGCGTTTAGTCATGAACTGCGAAAGAACCAAGAACGTATCAAGAACCGCATGTTGAGTGCGCCGGGCGCATTTCGAGGGCACTATCTGTGACCGGATTGAATATTCGCTGAATGCATATACTTATACATTCTATCGACTTGCAAACCTTCATGTGGTTCACCGGGACACAAAAAATCTGACGATCAGCCTAGAAGTTGCTTCATCAACATTACAAATATTGCCAACATGTCATCAAGCGTCAAACCTGAACCAGCCAAAGGCAGCATCAAAACCCTGATTGGCCTGCTCCCCTTCCTGCAACCCTACAAGCGCCAATTCATGCTGGCGGGGCTGGCGCTGATTGTCGCTGCTGCGGCGACGCTGGCGATTCCCTATGCGTTCCGCCAGATGATTGACCTGGGCTTCGGCAGCAGCGGCAACACCGGCGGCATCGGCGGCATCGGCGGCGCCAAAAGTACCGTGCACATCGACTTGTATTTCCTGGCGCTGTTTGGCGTCGCCTGCATACTCGGCGTGGCGACGGCGGCGCGCTTCTACATGGTGTCCTGGCTCGGCGAACGCGTCACCGCCGATCTGCGCAGTGCGGTCTATGCCCACGTGGTCACGCAAAGCCCCCAGTTCTTCGAGACCACCAAGACCGGCGAAGTGCTGTCGCGCCTGACCACCGACACCACGCTGATCCAGACCCTGGTCGGCACCAGCATCTCGATGGCGTTGCGCAACGGCTTGCTGTTCCTGGGCGGCATGGTCATGCTGTTCATCACCAGCGTCAAACTGTCGTCCATCATCATCGTCATGCTGGCCGCAGTGGTATTGCCGATTGTTTTTTACGGCCGCCGCGTGCGCAAGTTGTCGCGCGAATCGCAAGACCGCGTGGCCGACGCCTCGGCGCTGGCCGGCGAAATCCTCAACGCCATGCCGACCGTGCAGGCATTCACGCATGAAGAGATAGAAGCGAAACGCTTCGGCACGTCGGTAGAACGCGCTTTCCTCACCGCCATGCAGCGCATCCGCGCGCGCTCGGTATTGACCATGATGGCGATCCTGCTGGTGTTCGGCGCCATCGTGTTCGTGTTGTGGCTGGGCGCGCACGCAGTCGTACAAGGCAGCATGAGCGGCGGCCAGCTTGGCCAATTCATCTTGTACGCGTCGCTGGTGGCCGGCGCCATCGGCGCCCTGTCGGAAGTGCTGGGCGACACCCAACGCGCTGCCGGCGCTGCCGAGCGCCTGCTCGATCTGCTGTCGGCACAGTCGCCGGTGCAATCGGTGCTACTGCCGGCAAGCCTGCCACCGCGCACCGCTAACGGCGCCGCCCTGCAACTGCAGAACGTGTTGTTCCACTATCCCTCGCGTCCCGACAGCAATGCGCTGCTGCATCTGTCGCTCGACATCCAGCCGGGCGAGACGATCGCCGTGGTCGGCCCGTCCGGCGCCGGCAAGACTACCTTGTTCCAGTTGCTGCTGCGTTTCTACGATCCGCAAGAAGGAAGCATCACGCTGGATGGCGTCGACATCAAGTTCCTGTCCTTGCAAACCCTGCGCGCCGCCATCGGCATCGTGCCGCAGGATACGGTGATTTTTTCAGAGAATGCATTGGAGAATATCCGCTTCGGTCGCGCCGACGCCAGCGACGAGGAAGTCATCGCTGCGGCAAAAATGGCGGCCGCGCACGAATTCATCGAACGCTTGCCGCAAGGCTATCAATCCTTCCTCGGCGAGCGCGGCGTGCGCTTGTCGGGCGGTCAGCGCCAGCGCATCGCGATTGCGCGCGCGCTATTGAAAAATCCACCGCTGCTATTGCTCGACGAAGCCACCAGCGCACTCGACGCCGAATCCGAACGGCTGGTACAGATCGCGCTGGAAGCGGCCATGCTCGGCCGCACCACGCTCGTCATCGCGCATCGTCTGGCTACCGTGCAACGCGCCGATCGCATTATCGTGCTGGAACACGGCCGCATCGTCGAAACCGGCACGCATGCTTCGCTGATTGCACAAAACGGCCTGTATGCCAGCTTGGCGGCCTTGCAATTTGATCTGCGTGCATGAGTCACACAGGCAGTGACCAGAACTTTACCGGGGATTACCTTATTGATTTAGTGACGGCCAGTTGTTGGCGTTTGCCATCTACGTAGGTATACAAGGTCAATGCACCGTCCCTGAGATCGCCTTTCGCGTCGAAGGCGATACTACCGCTGACGCCTTTGTGGTAAATTTTTGCCAACTCAGGCAGGTACTTTGCGGGTTGTGCGGATCCCGCTTTTTGCATGGCATCGACCATGATCATGACAGCGTCATAGGCATAGGGAGAATAAGCCGCGACGTCAATACCAAACCTCTTCTTATAAGCAGCCTTGAAGTCATCAAGGCCTTTTTTCTCGGACTCTTCAACACCACCGGCTTCCGCGCAGACGACCTGATTGTCTCGCAATCCTTCGCCGCCCACTTTGGGCAACTCTGCCGTACATATGCCGTCCCCCCCCATGAACTTAACTTTGATCCCGAGTTGCTTCATTTGGCGTAACATCGGGCCACCAACGGCATCCATACCGCCGAAGAACACCAAATCTGGATTCTTGGATTTGATCGCGGTCAGAATGGCGTTGAAGTCGGTTGCCTTGTCGTTGGTGAACTGTGTTGCCACGATGTTGGCCCCTCCTTTCCTGGCACCTTTACTGAATTCTTCCGCAATCCCTTGACCATAGGCGGTACGATCATCGATCACTGCGATGTTCTTGGCGTGCAGTTTTTCGACTGCGTAACGACCCAGCGCGCCTCCCAATTGGCCATCATTGGCAACCACACGGAACGCGGTATTAAAGCCTTGTCGAGTATATTTTGGATTGGTAGCCGATGGTGAGATTTGCGGGATGCCGGCATCGTAGTAGATCTTTGACGCAGGGATAGTGGTGCCCGAGTTCATGTGACCGATGACGCCATTGACTTTATTGTCGACCAACTTCTGTGCGGCGGCAGTAGCTTGTTTCGGATCACCGCCGTCATCTTCCGACACCAATTCAAATTTCACTTTCTTGCCGCCGATCATGGCACCTTCTGCATTGAGTTCATCAATGGCCATCAGGGCGCCATTCTGAATGTCCTTGCCCAGATGGGCGACGGGGCCGGTAAGCGGGCCGACCTCGCCGATCTTCACCACCTCCTGCGCAGAAGCAGCAACTGCAAACGCGCCAGTAATAGCCACAGCCAACGGGATTATTTTAATGTGAAATTGCATAACATCCTCCTAGGACTTAAGAAAACAAGGAACTGCAACACTCACCTATTCGCAATACGAACATGCTAATAGGCGGGACACGTAGAGCAGTTCTGCTCGTCATGATTGCAAGTTTCTCCTTGACCGTTTCTGGCAAGAAGCGTGGGCGTTACGCGCGGTCCGAATTTGTACTCGCTGGCGAAGAAAAACTGTATCGCCAAGCCATATATCATAGAGAAACGAAGGTGAAATTTTCACCCTATTTTTCTTCATCGCTGCTAGAAAATGAAATAAACTGCATGCATAAATCCTTTCCTTGGTAGATTTTTTCAAACTCCATCATGGCCAATGACATCAAGATCCTGACGACCCTGCAACAAGAAGGCCAACTCACGAACCAGGCGCTTGCAGAGCATGTGGGGATGTCGACTTCGGCATGTTGGCGAAGAGTTCGCCAACTAGAAGAGGCGGGCATCATCCAGGGATATCGTGCGGTATTTGACAGGCGTAAGATTGGGTTAGGTGTGCTTGCCTTTATACGAGTAAAAATCGACGGGCATAGCGCCGAAGAGGCACGTCAATTTGAGACGGATGTTCTTCGCCTGGAGGAGGTCGTCGCGTGCTATACCATCGCCGGGGACGCTGATTTCCTGCTTCAGGTTGCCATACAGGATCTCGACGCTTATAGCGATTTCGCGACAACGGTGCTCAGGAGACTTCCGCGCATAAAGGAAATGCATACGACATTCGTCCTAAAGGAAATCAAACCTTTTGAGGGATGGCCTTTGACGAATGCCCACTTATCGACCGTGGCGTCATGAACAAAAATCCGAATCGGCGGCGTGCCTATTGTTGATCGCCCCGGACGAACTCCTAAGCGTGCGTAAAGGTTCGTTGTGATCGATCCGATGGTTGCAAAGAGGCTTGCAAAACCTCTCCAACGAAGCCATCTGCAACACGGCTGGCGACGCGAAGAAGGTCGTCGATGACATGCTGAAGGCAGAGGAGTGAGCCCCACGCTTCACAGCGTCGACAAGTGTTTGCTTCACAAGTCGGCCTTGACCTTACTCCGCTTGGGCGTGGCTAGCGCAAGCGTCTCGTCCGGTGGAAACACTTTCATGCACGAAGGTTTTATAGCGGCGTGAACGACAGAGGTGCGATATCAACTTGTGCGAGTCGGTTCAAAAGTCCTGGCGGCAGGAGAATTTTTGCCTTTCGAACTCCCGCCCCCATCACGATATACCGGCGATCCATTACGGCCTTGTCAATCAGGATGCGTATCCCCGTCGGCAAGCCGAACGCGGTAATTCCGCCAAACTCCATACCCGTAATCTCAGTTGCCACATCTCGCTTCGCGAAAGACAAGCGGCTCGCTCCGAGCCGTTCTTTGACTGCGCCATTGACGTCCAGGCGGCGAGAGCCAAGAGTGACGACTGCAGCATAGTGTTCCGAGCCCTCTTTCTTATAACGGAGCACAATGGTGTTGGCGCAGTCATCAAGGCCGAATCCGTAACGCGTACTAAACTGAGCTGTGTCAGAGTCCTCGTCGCCAACGACAAACACAATGGCCTCTTGCTCAAACAGTTGTGAAGCGACGCTGGCTGGCAAATGCTCATCAAACTGTGCCGGTGGGATGGCATCAAATTGGAAATTTTTGGCAAATTCAGAGAGGGACATAATTCGTTATTCGGTGACGTTATCAAGCCGCTATGCAAGCCGGAAAAATATTGAACAATGCAAAAAATCAGAACGACAAGTCGCACTGCTCGCAGAACACATTGATCGACTCAGGGTCGGTTGACGTTTAATTTGCGAGTGCGAAAGCACCCGTAAATCAATAGATGACCAGCTCCAGTCAAAGTTCTTCAGCCAGCCTCTTTACCTAAGAATGCGACAAGACGGCTGGCTGCTTCCTGAATCAGCGGTGGCGCCACGGCAAAACAAACGCGCAGATAGCCTTCTCCTCCGAAGCCAAAGGCAGAGCCGGGGGCAACACCAACGGCAGCCTCGCGGAGAATCCGGCGCGCCATCTCTTGCCCGCTGGTCATGCCGTCCACAGAAAAGAAGAAATAGAATGTACCGTCTGGCCAAAAGACGTGCACGTGGGGCAACTGGTCAAGCGCCGAACAAATGATTCGACGCCCTTCTGCCGAGCGCCGCACAAGGGATTGAATAAAATCGTCTCCCATGTCCAGTGCTGCTATTGCGGCATGCTGGATGAACGTTGGGACGCTGGTCGTATTGTACTGGCTGAGATTTTCGAATATGGTGTCCATCCCTTGCGGATAGATGATCCACCCGACGCGCCATCCAGTCATGCACCAGTTTTTTGAGAACGTATTAATGACGATTAGGCGGTCGGTTGGCTCGCAAATCTCAAGAAACGAAGGTGCGAGCGAGCCGTCATAGATGAAGTGCGCATAGACTTCATCTGAGACGATCCAGATTCCCCGAGAACGTGCGAAATCGCGCACGGCGAGCATCTGTTCGCGAGGCATGATCCATCCAGTAGGATTGGATGGAGAATTAATGGCGATGACGCGGGTCTTTGGAGTCACCGCCGCACAGAGCTCATCCAGGTTCAGGTGAAAACCGCCATTCTCATTTACCTGATAAGAGATTGGAACCACTTTTCCGCCAAGAATGTTAACAATCTCGACAAGATTTGGCCACGCAGGTACAGGTACGATCACTTCGTCGCCAGGATTGAGGACCGCTTGGAACGCTTGCATTATCGCTTGAGTTCCACCCGCGGTGACGCTGAATCGATCAGCGCCGATATGCGTATTCCAATGACGCTGGTGGTAGCGGCTGAGCGCCTCGCGAAGTGCTGGCACACCCAATCCATAGGTGTAGCGCGTGTGGCCAGCTGATAGAGCCGCAAAGGCAGCGTCGCGGACGAAATCTGGAGTAGGGAGATCGCTCTCGCCAAGCCAAAGCTTGATAACTTCGGGATCGTCACGGGCTAGATCGGCGATGTCGCAAATCTGGTTCACCTTGATGCTGCTAATCCGGTCGGGAGTTCCGGACGTCGGCCACTGGGATGAGTAAAAATTCATAACCGAATTTCCTTGAACTAGAGTTTGTCCTGCTAATTTTCCTGCCCGGGTGAACTGTGTATGTCAATACGGGCGCCGGTAACAGCACGTGGTCTAAACTTGCCCCGTCGTCGAAGCAAAAATCGTATCGTCAGCGTATTAATGATAGCGAAGCAGGGGTGAAATTTTCCTCCCATTTTTTCGACTTTCAACAGAAAAGTGAAATAACCTGCGCATATCAATTCTAATTTCGGTAGATTTTTTCAACGACAGCAAGATCCTGAGTTCCTTGCGACAGGAATGTTGACCTTTCCCCTCCAACGTATCCCGATGTGAAGTTATTGATCCGGAAGTCTTTAACTTGAACTATTTGAAGTAGGCCTTGTGTACTTGAGATGAAAGCAATAGACATGAGATCGCTGTCGCGGGATCGGCGGCGCGAGAGGCGGGTACCAGGCAACCCAGATGATGGCTCATCTCGGCACACGGCCGGAGTAGCATCGCAGGTCTGAGCCAGCGCCACCGTGCGCGCAGTACATCGCGCTCTGCTACAAGCCCGGAACCTGGTTCAGTTGTTGCTCAGGCGGCCTGCCTTACCGGAACGACTTTCCGTTGCAAAGCATCGAGCAGTTCCCGCTCGCGCTCGCGTACCGGCTCGAAACTTCTGACCCTCACGTGGCCGTAGCCGCGTATCTGCTCAGGCAGACAAGCCAGTGCGACGGCGATCTTGTGACGCGTTATGTCTTTGCTTTTTTCTAGAATAGACAAGGCGCTCATGATATTTTCTTCATACCGCATAATCAGCGATCGTTCCCAACGCCGCTCCTTTGTATAACCGAAGATGTCGAATCCAGTACCGCGCAGGAAACGCAGCTTCGCCAAGATGCGCATCGCGGGAATGATCCATGGTCCGAATTCACTCTTCTTCGGTTCCCCGGTGACTTGATCGCGTTTAGAAAAAAGCGGAGGCGCCAGGTTAAAGACGAGCTTGTAGTCGCCCTCGAACTGCTGCGACACACTGTCAAGAAATCCAGATTGAACGTGAAGTCGCGCGACCTCGTACTCATCTTTTATGGCCAACAGCTTGAAATAGTACTTCGCCACGGCCTCGGTCAAAGCGATTTCTCCTGAAAATGAATTCTGCTCAACGGTCCGCACACGCTCCACCAGATCGAGGTACTTTTGTGCATAGGCAGCATGTTGATAATTGACCAAAAATTCTCTACGCGTCTCAATGACTTCCGCCAGATTCGTCGCAGGCAACGGACATATGCTGCTTTTCAGCATCGCGATATCCGATACCAGAACATGCTCGACCGCCTTTAAATCCATCGCTGCGCGGCGCCCCCAGAGGAAGGCTTCTTGGTTCATTTTATGAGCAGTGCCATTCAGGACAATTGCAGCTTCAATGGACTCGGCTGAAATCGGAATCAAGCCGCGTTGATACGCGAAACCGAGCATGAACATGTTGGCAGCAATGCTATCGCCCACGAGCGAGGTGGCGATGCGACCGGCGTCAATGAACTCCGCGTTCTCTTTTCCCACGGCGTCGATCACGTTCGCGCGGAGCCCTCGACCCGGATACTGCATGTCAGCATTGCGGGTGAAGTCGCCAGGCATCATTTCGAGTGTATTCACCAGCATTCTGGTGCGACCACAGTTCGTCGTGGCGAGGGTCTTCGAGTTTCCTGCAACGATTAAGTCGCATCCCAGAACCAGATCTGCACCACCTGCAGCGATGCGGATAGCCTTGATCGATTCGGGCGATTGTCCTAACCGGATGTGGCTCCAGACCGAGCCCCCCTTCTGTGCCAGGCCAGCCATGTCCAACAATCCACAACCGCGACCGTCCAAGTGGGCCGCCATCCCCAGAATCGCACCAATGGTGACCACTCCGGTTCCACCCATACCCGCGACTAATATACTGTAGGTTCGATGTTCAATTGAGGGACGAATCGGATCCGGCAACGGCGCGAACACGGTTGTTTCCATCACGCGCTCCGGCTTGCGTAGCTGACCACCAAGCACGGTAACGAAGCTTGGGCAGAATCCCTTGACGCAAGAGTAATCCTTATTGCAGGACGACTGATCGATTCTTCTTTTCCGGCCGAATTCTGTCTCCAGAGGCTGTACCGAGACGCAGTTGGATTTCACGCCACAATCACCGCAACCTTCGCAGACCAGATCGTTGATGACGATGCGTTTTGCTGGATCTGGAAACGATCCACGTTTACGCCGCCGCCGTTTTTCCGCCGCGCAGGTCTGGTCGTAAATCAAGACGGTAGTGCCATTGATCTCGCGTAGGTCCCGCTGGACCACATCGATCATGTCTCTGTGATGGATAGTCACACCGGTCGGCCAACGCATTCCGGCCGAATACTTTCCTGGTTCATCCGTAACAACGACGACCCGCTTGACCCCTTCAGAATGAACCTGGTGCGCAATGCTAAACACATCGAGATGGCCGTCATGCCGCTGCCCACCAGTCATGGCGACGGCGTCATTAAACAGGATTTTGTAGGTGATGTTCGTCTTGGCCGCAACGGCGGCACGGATCGCCAGCAGTCCTGAATGAAAGTACGTTCCGTCACCGATATTTTGAAACATATGTTTGCGATGGGAGAACGGTGCCTCACCAACCCAAGACATTCCTTCTGAACCCATTTGCGTATAGCCCATCGTGGAGCGGTCCATCGACTGGGCCATCCAGCTACAGCCGATACCGGCGTATGCTTTGCTTCCTTGCGGCAGGACCGTGGAAGAACTATGCGGACAGCCGCTGCAGAAGTAAAAACTACGCGACAAGATGTCGACAATACCCTTTGGCGCACGGTATGCACGAATCTCTTCGAGGCGTTTGCGCAGCGTTTCAGACTCCGTCAATGCCAACAAGCGCTCGCCAATCGCAATTGCTATTTGATTGGCGTCCAATGCCATCTCCGATTGAAATAGCGTCTCGCCTTGCTCATCGAGCTTGCCTACGATAGCGGGTGCTTCGCGCCGGCCGTACAGTTGCTCCTTGAGCTGGAACTCAATCAGGCTGCGCTTCTCCTCTACGACAAGAATCGTGTCCAATCCATTGGCGAACTCAGCCGCGCCTTCCGGTTCGAGTGGCCAAGGCATCCCAACCTTGTAAAGGCGCAAGCCAAGCTCTGCGGCGGCTTGCTCTGACAGATTCAGATTATCCAGCGCCTGCTGGACATCGAGGTAGCTCTTGCCGTGGGTAATGACTCCCAACCTTGCAACCGGTCCGTCGATGACGCTCCGATCGATCCGATTGCTGCGTGCGAATGCCAGAACTGCACCAAGTTTGTAGCGATGAAGACGGCTCTCCTGCGCATGCGGCGTATCCGGCTGCCGAATGTTGATCCCGTCCTCTGGTAGCGATACGCCATCAGGCATCGTTATGCAGACTCGATTGATATCAACGTTGATCGATGCAGTGGCCTCGACCGTGTCTTTGACGCACTTCAGCCCCACCCAACAACCGCTGTACCGGGACAAAGCCCAACCAATCACACCGTAGTCGAGAATCTCCTGTACACCGGCTGGGCTCAATACGGGAATCATCGCGTCCATCATCGCGAATTCGCTTTGATGGCACGTAGAAGATGACTCGCACGTGTGGTCATCTCCCATGACGACAAGCACGCCCCCCATCTTGGATGTCCCTGCCAGGTTGGCGTGCCGAAATGCATCGCCGCTTCGATCAACACCGGGCCCTTTGCCGTACCAAAGCGCGAACACGCCGTCGTACTTGCCTTCCCCCCCGATTTCAGCCTGCTGAGAACCCCACACCGCCGTAGCGGCCAACTCCTCATTAACGCCAGGAACAAATACAACGTTGTGCGCTTCGAGATATTTCCCCGCTTTTCCTAGCTGATCATCAAGCGCCCCAAGCGGGGAGCCTCGATAGCCACTAATATAGCCAGCGGTGTTGTAGCCACGCTGACGGTCACGCAGGTGCTGCGTCATTGGGAGACGTACCAGTGCCTGCGTGCCCGTAATAAAAATACGTCCCTCGACAAGCGTGTACTTATCGTCCAATGTGACTTTTTTAGGCACCATAAAAATCCTCGTTTCTCTTGTCGACGACGTTGTGATAAGAACTGCTAACAAAAGCCTGTCATTGTTCGTCGCGTCGGAGGCGTTTGATGGGACATGATAAAAAACAAAAATAAAGCAATCCGCACACGGCGATGGAAAAGCTCACGCCGTTACTGCCTGAGGTGCCCCCCTCCTGCAAAAGAGGAAGACTCCGAGTGGATAACGAACGTGTACTTGTGTACTGTCGCGCATCCTTTTTTTGCTGCGCCCGAACCTCCGGTGGGAAGCGCCCCCTCCGATCGTGGCAAACTCGGCAGCAAGTAGCACCTCATCACTGGTCGCACGGCCATCCCGTTGATGTTTGTCGGTACGTAGCCAATCACTAACATTTTCACCCCTACGATGCACCATTCGACGCCACTATGCTTTACACGGCAGCAACGGACGCGCCTTTAAGCATGAGCACTTGCTCCTCCAGTTGTTGCCATTTTTACTGCGGTCGTCTTGCCCTCTTCGGAAAGTCGTTATCGCACACTCACCGGCCACCTCGCCCGCTCTTGACTCGACCGAGGTTCTGCCCTGCTTGCCCCATTCTGTCCTCGGATAAAAAGACTGTCAAGAAAAATGAAAATATTTTCATTTTTATGCAACCCCCTATGACATGCACAAATGTTGCGTCGCCGACTGCTCCTCACAGCCGATGACTGTATTCATGACGCCGTTCCGGATTGAACTGAATCTGTCACCCCATCGACCCCACGTCGATTCCTGCCGGCGCGACATTTAAGGCGGCGGTCGAATTGCGCATGGCCGGCTTCAATAAAGTAATGCCGCTCACGGCTACCTGCGGCATGAATTCCTCGCGCCGCTGAGCAACCAGCGCAGCCTGATGCCGTATTGCGCCCAGGTTCATTGCATTTTTTCGCCTTGCCCGGACGCAAATTCCCAGCCGTGGTATAACGAAGGTACGGCATACGCCACTCATTTCCGCAAGCCTTTCCGCCGGATGTGATTTCAAAATTCTGCTTCACATCCATTTATCCATTCGATTTTGCAAAGAGATACCCATCATGTACAAAGACGTTCAACTCTTCATCAATGGTCGCTGGACTGCCAGTGCCTCCGACCGCACTATTCCAGTTGTCAATCCGGCCACTGAAGAAGTCATCGGCCACATCGCCCACGCCAACAAGCAAGACCTCGACGCCGCCCTGGCATCCGCGCAAAAGGGTTTCGACACCTGGCGCAACACCTCTGCCTTCGAGCGCTCCAAGATCATGCGCAAGGCCGCCAATATCCTGCGCGAGCGCGCCGATGAAGTGGCCCAACTGATGACACTGGAACAAGGCAAACCGCTGGCTGAAGCCAAGGCCGAAACCCTGGGCGCCGCCGACACCATCGACTGGTTCGCCGAAGAAGCCCGCCGCACTTATGGCCGCCTGGTGCCGGCACGCGTGCCGAACGCCTATCAAATGGTGATCAAAGAACCGGTCGGTCCGGTGGCCGCGTTCACGCCCTGGAATTTCCCGCTCAACCAGGTGGTGCGCAAGCTGTCCGCGGCCTTGGCCGCCGGCTGCTCGATCATCGTCAAGGCACCGGAAGAAACCCCCGCCTCGCCGGCCGAACTCATCCGCGCGTTTGCCGATGCCGGTATTCCGGAAGGTGTGGTCAACCTGGTCTATGGCGTGCCGTCGGAAATTTCCGAATACCTGATCCCGCATCCGACCATCAAGAAGATCTCCTTCACCGGCTCGACTCCGGTCGGCAAGCAACTGGCGGCATTGGCCGGCACCCACATGAAGCGCGCCACGATGGAACTGGGCGGTCACGCGCCGGCGATCGTGTTCGACGACGCCGACATCGACGCCGCCGCCAAGCAATTGGCGATGGCCAAGTTCCGCAACGCCGGTCAGGTGTGCGTCTCGCCGACCCGCTTCCTGGTGCAAAAGAAAGTGTTTGACGCCTTCGTCGACAAGTTCATCACTGCCGCCAGCCTGCTCAAGGTGGGCGACGGCATGACAGCCGGCACCACCATGGGCCCGGTCGCCAACAAGCGCCGCATCCCGGCGCTGGAAGCGCTGATCAGCGATGCCGTCGAACAAGGCGCACAATTGCGTTTCGGCGGCAAGCGCGTGGGCGACAAGGGTTATTTCTTCGAACCGACCGTGCTGACCAATGTGCCTTTGTCGGCGCGCGCGATGAATGAAGAGCCGTTCGGCCCACTGGCGCTGATCAACTCCTTCGAGACCCTCGATGAAGTCATCGCCGAAGCCAATCGCCTGCCGTTCGGCCTGGCTGCTTATGCCTACGCCAAGTCGGCGCAGACCAAGCATGCCCTGTCTTCACGCATTGAAAGCGGCATGATCACCATCAACCATCTCGGCCTGGCCCTACCGGAAGTGCCGTTCGGCGGCATCAAGGATAGCGGCTACGGTTCCGAAGGCGGCACCGAAGCGATCGAAGCTTACGTCAACACCAAGTTCGTTTCGCAACTGGACGTATAAGCTTTCTCTGCGTCTTGTGCAGCGGCAGTTCGCTGCATACAAAAAAGCCCGCACTCTTCAAAGGAGCGCGGGCTTTTTCTTGCGCGATCAATACTGTCGGCGCTATTTCTCGTTTCCGTCATCCCGGCGCACGCCGGGATCGAGCCTCATACTTCGCAAACCGGGCAACGACGCTGGGTTCCCGCGTTCGCTGGAACGACAAGGATGAGCGAAGGCCGTAGGGCTATTTATATTTCTTGCCATGGCAATGGCAACCAACCACATGGTCGTCGATCATGCCGATGCCCTGCATGTAGGCGTAAATGATGGTCGAGCCGACGAACTTGAAGCCGCGCTTGGCGAGGTCTTTCGATAATTGATCCGACAGCGGCGTCTTGGCCGGTGCTTCGCCCAGGCTGATCCACTTGTTGCGGATAGGCTTGCCGCCGACATACGCCCACAGGAAAGGATCAAGCCCGCCGACTTCATCGCGCAGCTTCAGATAGTGTTGCGCATTGGTGATGGTCGCGGCCACCTTCAGGCGATTGCGGATAATGCCGGGGTCCAGCAGCAGCTTGGCGACCTTGGCGCTGTTGTAACGCGCAATCTTTTCCGGATCCCACTGATCGAAGGCGGCGCGGTAAGTCTCGCGCTTGTTGAGCACGGTTTCCCAGCTCAGGCCGGCTTGCGCGCCTTCCAGGTTGAGCATCTCGAACAGGCGCGTCTCGTCATGGCAAGGCACGCCCCATTCTTCATCGTGGTAAGTCACGTAGCGCGGATTGTCGAGATTGACCCAGGCGCAGCGTTGCACACGCATTGTTTCCTCACTTGTTTTATAAGGGCCACAAGGGCGGTTCATCCATCAGCGCGATCTGCTCGCGCAATTCCAAAATCCGGTCTTGCCAATAACGTTGCGTGTTGAACCACGGGAAGGCTTGCGGAAACGCCGGATCTTCCCAGCGCCGCGCCAGCCAGGCCGAGTAATGGATCAAGCGCAAGGTGCGCAAGGCCTCGATCAGGTACAACTCGCGTTGGTCGAATTCGCAGAAGCTTTCGTAGCCGGCCAGCAAGTCGGACAACTGGCGCACCATCTCGCCGCGTTCGCCCGACAACAGCATCCACAAATCCTGGATCGCCGGCCCGCTGCGGCTATCGTCAAAGTCAACGAAATGCGGCCCGGCGTCGGTCCACAAGACATTGCCGACGTGGCAGTCGCCATGCAGGCGCAATTGCCGAACATCGCCGGCGCGCTCGAAACAACGACGCACGCCTGCCAGCGCCTGATCGACCGTGGTCGTGTAGGACGTCAGCACATCCATGGGGATGAAATCATGGGCCAGCAGATAGTCGCGCGGCTCTTCGCCGAAGGTGGCCATGTTGAGCGCCGGCCGGTGTGCGAAAGGCCGCTGCATGCCGACCGCGTGGATGCGGCCGATGAAGCGGCCCAGCCATTCCAGCGTGTCGGGATTGTCGAGCTCGGGCGCACGACCGCCGTGACGCGTGAAGGCGGTGAAGCGAAAGCCCTGGAATTCTTGCAGGCTGCGGCCATTGGCGAGTTGCATTGCCGGCACCACCGGGATTTCTTGTGCGACCAGTTCGTCGACAAAGGCGTGTTCTTCGAGAATTGCCTCATCGCTCCAGCGTTGCGGGCGATAGAATTTCGCCACCAGCGGCGGCCCGTCTTCCATACCGACCTGATAGACCCGGTTCTCATAGCTGTTGAGCGCCAGCAGGCGACCGTCGCCATACAGGCCGACGCTATCGAGTGCATCGAGCACGGTGTCCGGCGACAGCCCGGCGAAGTTGAATACGGTGGTGGAATCGGTCATGGCGGTATTGTACGTGTCCGCGCCACGCTGCGGTAATCCTCGCCTCCGCAGCCGATTGGAATTAAACTGCGGTTTTATTCGCAACACAGATGACCATCATGCAACTGGACCAACCTCTCTCCGACGAAGAGTTCGACGAACTCGACGACTTCCTGCTGTCCGACCGCTGTGCGGACGACGCCATGACCATGGACACGCTGCATGGTTTCCTGACTGCGCTGGTAATCGGCCCGCAAGAAGTGCTGATGGCCGAATGGCTGCCGCGCGTCTGGGGCAGCCAGCCGGAAGACACGCCCAAGTTCAAATCGCCCAAGGAAACCGAACGCATCACCGGCCTGATTGCGCGCAGCATGAACGAAATCGCCATCACCCTGGAAGTCGCGCCCAAGGAATACGAACCGCTGTTCTGCGAACGCGAACACGAAGGCAAGAGCCTGCTCGACGGCGAAGCCTGGTCCGGCGGATTCTGGGAAGGCATCCAGTTGCGCGCCAAGGAATGGGATCCGATTTTCCATTCCAACCTGGCCGAATTGATGCGCCCGATTTACCTGCTCGGTTCAGACGAACTGGAAGAGGAGGAAATCGCGCTGATGGAGGATCCGGTCAAGACCCACAAGCTGGCGGTCGAAGTGGAGTCCGCGATCCCGCATATCTACCGCTACTGGCTGCCGCACCGCAAATCGGCGGTGGAAACAGTGCGCCGCGACGGCCCCAAGGCCGGTCGCAACGATGACTGCCCTTGCGGCAGCGGCAAGAAATACAAGAAGTGTTGCGGCGCCGACAAGGCATAGACCCGCATCCGGCCGGGCTTAGAACAGATAAGTCCCGGTCGCATCCCACAGCAGCTTGCAGCCGGCCACGAACAGTGCCGCTACGGTAATCTGATAGAACCGCACCTGGTTCACCTTCATCAGCAGCTTCAATCCCAGCCAGTAACCGACCGGTGCCAGCGGCAGCAAGGCCAACGAGGTGGTCAGGTTGCGCGTATCGAACAGGCCGAGCAAGATGAACGGCAAAACCTTGACCGCGTTGATGACCGAAAAGAAAACCACCGAGGTGCCAACGAACGCCAGCTTGTCGAGTTGCTGAGGCGCAAGATAAATCACGAACGGCGGCCCGCCGGCATTGGCGATGAAGCTGGTGAAGCCGGACATCGCGCCCCACAACGAACCCTTGGCGATGCTCGGCCGGGTCGGCGTCAAGATACGACCACGTCCTGCCAGGCGCTGTACCACGAAGCTGATCGACAGCACACCGATCAGGCCGCGCAGCATGCCGTCGGAAGTAAAGCGGAAGGTCAGCGCACCGACCGCGATGCCCACCAGCGCGGCCGGAATCAGGATGCGCAGATTGCGCAGGTCGCCCTTGCCGCGAAAAGTGATCAGTCCCATGATGTCCATGGCGATCAGCAGCGGCAACATGATGGCCGCGCCGACCGAAGGCGAGGTGACCAGCGATAAAACGGGAATGGACAGAATGCCGAGCGAACCGCCGCCCAGGCCGGATTTGGAAATGCCGACGATCAGCACCGCCGGGATCGCCGCGGCGTAGAACAACGGATCCTGGATCAAGTGCGCGCCCTCGTCGGCATGCTCATCAGAGGATTATTCCTTGATGAAGTGCTCGCGGTAGTACTTCAGCTCTTCGATGGATTCGATGATGTCGGCCAGTGCGGTGTGCTTTTGGTGCTTCTTGAAACCGCTCGCCAGTTCAGGCTTCCAGCGGCGGCACAACTCCTTGAGCGTGGAGACGTCGAGGTTGCGGTAGTGGAAGAAAGCTTCCAGCTTAGGCATGCCGCGCGCCATGAAGCGGCGATCCTGGCAGATCGAATTGCCGCACATCGGCGACTTGCCGACCGGCACGAAAGGCTTCAGGAAAGTAATCAGCGCCGCCGACGCTTCTTCTTCCGTCACAGTCGACGCCTTGACGCGCTCGATCAGGCCGGAACGGCCGTGGGTGCCCTTGTTCCAGGCGTCCATACCGTCCAGGATTTCGTCGGATTGATGAATCGCAAATACCGGGCCTTCGCCGATCACGTTGAGCTGGGCATCTGTTACCACCACGGCAACTTCGATGATGCGATCGTTGTCCGGATCGAGGCCGGTCATTTCCATGTCCACCCAAATCAGGTTGAACTCGTTCGGCCGGGCCGGGATCGTATTAGTAAGTGCGCCCGCGTTGGCAACGTTGGCATCGGTGGCTTGTGACATAATTGTTCTTTCTGCAGGTTTTGCTTCATTCACTGCTTAATTTGCTGCTTGAGTCGGTCGCTCGTCGCCTTCGATTCGCCATCGTCATCGAATTTTTTGAACGGTTTTGCTGTCCGCCATTTTCGCACAGGGAAAGAATGTATTCACTCACGTTTTCGGTTTTGTTTGTTGGTTTTCTGCTGTTGACCCTGGTCGTCCGCTTCTGGCTCAGCTCGCGCCATATCCGCCACGTACTGGCCCACCGCAGCGCGGTTCCGGCCGAGTTCGCCGAAAAGATCCCGCTCGCGGCGCATCAGAAAGCAGCTGATTACACCGTCGCCCGCACCAAATTCGGCATGCTCACGCTGGTTGTCAATTCGGCCGTGCTGGTCGGCTTTACCCTGCTGGGCGGCCTGCAATTGCTGTCGAGTTTGCTGCTGCAAGCCTTCGGCGGTCCCGGCATGCTGTACCAATTGGGCCTGATCGTGGCGTTCGCGCTGATTTCCGGCCTGATCGACCTGCCCTTCGACTATTACCGTCAATTTGTGCTGGAAGCGCATTTCGGCTTCAACAAGATGACGCGCGGCCTGTTCTTCGCCGACACGCTCAAGAATGCGCTGATCGGCGCCGCCATCGGCCTGCCGCTGCTGTGGGTGATCCTGGTGTTGATGGATAAATCGGGCACGCTGTGGTGGTTTTATGCGTGGCTGGTGTGGAGCGGCTTCCAGCTGTTGATGCTGGTGCTCTACCCAACCGTCATCGCGCCGCTGTTCAACAAGTTCACACCGCTCGATGACGACAGCCTGCGCGCACGCATCGAGGGCCTGATGCAGCGCGTCGGCTTCGCTTCCAAGGGCCTCTTCGTGATGGACGGCTCCAAGCGCAGCGCGCATGGCAACGCCTATTTCTCCGGCTTCGGCGCGGGCAAGCGCATCGTCTTTTTCGACACGCTGCTGGCGCGCCTGGCACCGCATGAAATCGAAGCAGTGCTGGCGCATGAACTGGGCCATTTCAAGCTCAAGCACATCGTCAAGCGCATCGCCGTGATGTTCGCGATCTCGCTGGTGTTCCTGGCCTTGCTCGGCTACCTCAAGGGCCAGGCCTGGTTCTACACCGGGCTTGGCGTCGACCCGATGCTGTTCGGCAGCAACGATGCGATGGCGCTGATCCTGTTCATGCTGGCCTTGCCGATTTTCACCTTCCTGCTGTCGCCGTTGTCGTCGCTCTCCTCGCGCAAGCACGAGTTCGAGGCCGACGCCTTCGCCGCGCAACACACCAACGCGCAAGACCTGGTTTCGGCGCTGGTCAAGCTGTACGAGGACAATGCCTCGACCCTGACACCCGATCCGTTGCATTCGGCGTTTTACGATTCGCATCCGCCGGCGTCCCTGCGCATCGGCAAACTGCACGACCGGCTGAACCCGGCACACTGAGACGCACTTAAGGAAACCATCATGACACTGACCACACAAGCGCTGCTCACGCAAAAGAGCCAACATCAGGTCACCGCGCTGAGCGATGCCGAGGTGCAGCAACACCTGCCGCTGGTACCCGGCTGGGCGCTCGAAAACGGCAAGCTCGGTAAAACGTTTTCGTTCGAGGATTACCACGAGACGCTGGCCTTCGTGAACGCCATCGCGTACGTGATCCACGCTGAAGATCACCATCCCGAACTGGTGGTGACCTATAACCGTTGCGTGGTGAAGTTCGATACCCACAGCGTCAACGACGGACGCGGCGGTTTGTCGATCAATGATTTCATCTGCGCCGCCAAGGTGGATGCCGTGTTCCACCAGACGTTTTCCTGAGCATGAGCGCACCCAAAAACAGTACTGAAGTCGGCACCGTCATCGCCGCCCACGGCCGCCACTATCTGGCGCAAGTAGGCGAAGAAAAACTGCAATGCGTCACCCGCGGCAAGAAGAGCGACGTCGCCGTCGGCGACAAGATCAACCTCAAGCGCACCTCGCTCAACCAGGCCGTGATCGAATCCATTGCCGAGCGCAAGACCCTGCTGTATCGCTCGGACCAATACAAATCCAAACTGCTGGCCGCCAACGTCACCCAATTGTTCATCGTGGTGGCGACCGAACCGGGTTTTACCGACGACCTGATTTCACGCTCGCTGGTGGCGGCGGAATCGGCCGGTGTCGCCGCCCACATCATCCTCAACAAAACCGACATCGAAGCAGCGCTGCCGCGCACGCGGCAACGTCTTGAGGTGTACCGCAAGCTGGGCTATCCGATCCACGAAGTGTCGGCAACGGCGCAACCCGAGGCGACCCACGCCACCATCATGCCCTTGCTGCAAGGCCAGACCACGATCCTGATCGGTCAGTCCGGCATGGGCAAGTCATCGATCATCAACCTGATCGTGCCGGACGCCGACATCGCCGTGCGCGAAATCTCCGCCGCACTCGACACCGGCAAACATACCACCACCTTCACGCGGCTGTATGTGATGACGGACGACACGGCGATCATCGATTCACCGGGTTTTCAAGAGTTCGGCCTGTATCAGTTGAGCGAAGGCATGCTGGAGCGCGCCTTCCGCGAATTCGCTCCGCATCTCGGCCACTGCAAGTTTTACAACTGCCATCACCTGAGCGAGCCCGCTTGCGCGGTGCTGGCAGCGGTCGCAAGCGGTGAGATTGCCGGCATGCGGCATCAACTGTATGTGCAGTTGTTGCATGAGTCGTCACAAAAGTTGTACTGATTCAGTGTTCATCTCAACGTCAAAAAGCCGCTCGCGATGGAGCGGCTTTTTCGTTTGGCGCATCAACAATCAAAATTTGTAAGCGACACTCAGGGAGGCGCTGCGTGGGGTGCCGGGCATGATTTGCGACAAGCCGGTGGACGTCACGTAGTAATTCTTGTTGGTCAAGTTGGTCACCGCCAACGTCACTTCCACCTTGCGGAAACGATAGCCCATTTTGCCGTCCCGGCGTACGTAGGCGGGCAGATCGAGTTGGTTGTTGACGTCGACATAGCGAGCGCCCTCATACACCAGGCCGGCTTCGGAAAAGAAACCCAGCACGGGCGCGTAGCTAATGAACAAGCTACCGTTGGCGCTGGACACGCCTGCAGAACGCTTGCCTTGGATGCTGACACCGCAGCTGCGGCAAGAGCCTGATTCGACCACCCGCGCATTCTGCACGCCGTAACCGCTGCGAATAAACCAGTCCCGCGCCAGTTGGCCGTTCACGCTCAGCTCCACACCGCGATTACGTTCCAGGCCAGTCAGTACAAACAAGTCCGGACTGGACGCGACCTGGGTGCGGCGATTGTACAAATCGAGCTGAAATACGGCCAGCGCGGTGCTGATCCTTTTGTCGAACCAATCGCTCTTGACGCCCACCTCGACCTGCCGGCTGAATTGCGGATCAAGTGTATTCACATTGCTGCGCGAGCCGGTTTCCAGGCCGACGGTATCGGCTCCGCCCGATGGAATGAAGTTCTTGGTATAGGAGGTATAGAAACTGTGATCCGCCACCGGTGACCACACCACGCCCACACGCGGACTTAGCGCCGACGTCGTCTTTTCAGCGCGGCTATTGTTGATTTGGCTGCGTGAGTCGGCTGCAAAGCGATCCCAGCGCAAACCGACCAGCAAGTGCCACTGTGGCGACAAACTGATCTGGTCTTGTGCATACAGGGAGTAGCCGTGGGCGCGATGCATGCTGTCGGAAAAAATCGTCGGTGCCGCGCCATTGTCAGGCGTATTGTTCGGCGTCAGCAAAGACACCGACCTCGCGTTGGCCCGCCACAAACGCGGAAAACGTCTTTCATCACTGTACTCAGCACCGATCAGCAACTGATGCTGCACGCTGCCAGTCGCTACTTTGCCGTCCAGCTCAAGAGTCGCTTGCAGATTGCGTTGTTTCAGATCTTGCTGAAAACGACTGCGTGTCACCGTGCTGTTGGCAGGACCGGCCAGACCGCCGGCGAAGGTGTTGTCGAACCGGCTGCCGAGCTCGATCAGACTGACGACATTGCGCAGCTTCCACTGGTTGTCGAACTTGTGTTCCAAAGTAGATCGGCTATTGCTGCTGGCGTCCTTGATGAAATCACGTCCGAGCGCGCCGTAAGTCGTCGATAACGGTGCCGGTGGCAAGTAGTAACTGCCGTTGGCGCGTCGCCCGGCCGGCATGCCGCGATCGGGTGTACGCTCGAATTCGTTATATTCCGTTTGCAGCAACCAACTGGTGCGTTGGTCATCCCATTTGATCGCCGGCGCAACGTATTGCCGTGTGCCGTCGACACCGTTGCGGAAGTTGCCTGTATGTTCGCGACCGGCGTTGATGCGTATCGCCCACTCATCCGACAAGACCTGATTGATGTCGGCGGCAGCGCCCACACGACCGTAACTACCGGCACTCAGCGCCACGCTGTCCTGCATATCCCGGCCCGGCTGCTTGCTGATGCGGTTGATGACACCGCCGCCGCTGCCGCGTCCATACAAGACTGCCGCCGGTCCTTTCAATATTTCCACGCGTTCGATGTTGCCAAGGCTGCGCACATACTGCGCATCGTCGCGCACGCCATCAAGGAACAGATCGCCGGTGCTGGAAAACCCGCGAATTTTGAACGAGTCAAAACGCGTATCCGAAGCATTCGATACTCCCGGGACCCCGCTCAGCGCATCGGCCAAGGTCCGCCCGCCGTAGGAGCTGACTTCGTCAACGCGGATGCTGTTGATGGTCTGCGGTACCTCGCGCGGGTCGCTGTCGGTTTTGGTGGCGGTGCTGACCGTTGCCGCACGCGGGTCATAATGGCTGCGCTGGCTGCGGATTTCAATCGCCGGCAGGCTGGCGGCCTCGCCTTCGGCGGTGTCGGCGGCATGGGCGCCGTCGAAGCCGGCTGCCATGGAACACACGGCAATGGCCAGCGGGCGTAGCCGCAGATGCCGGCGGGAGGGTGGAGTTGGCATGAAGGGTCACTCAAATGGGGCGGTAATAGCGCCGCATTCTAGTGACTTAAACGCGAATAATTCTCATCTACAGAAAGCTAACCGACGATTCACGCCACAAATCACCGAACTTCTAGAAGCCCTTCAAGAAAGCTCAAACGCGAACCAGAAATTTCCGTCGAAGCATGGCAAATAGACAATTAAATGCACTTGCCCGGCATACCGCCTTTGCGCCGCAAACCTGCACCCCAGCACATCCCTCGCTGTCGACGGCGTTATACCTGCTTTTGGGTATCTTTTTGGCCCAAATCCCTTATAATTGAAGCAGTTACAACAATCGGCGGCAGGCGCCACTGGCCGCCGTTTTTATTTATGGCAATCAAACACTACCTGCAGTTTTCCGACTTTACGCTTGATGAGTATGAGTACGTGATCGAACGGTCGCGTGTGATTAAACGCAAATTCAAGAATTACGAGCCGCATCACTCGCTGGCCGACCGCACGCTGGTGATGGTCTTCGAGAAGAATTCGACTCGTACCCGCCTGTCTTTCGAAGCCGGCATGCACCAGCTCGGCGGCGCCGCAATCTACCTCAATACCCGCGACAGCCAGCTTGGCCGCGGCGAGCCGATTGAAGATGCCGCCCAGGTGATGTCACGCATGTGCGACGTCATCATGATCCGTACCTTCGGCCAGGAAATCATCGACCGCTTCGCCGCCTATTCGCGCGTACCAGTCATCAACGGCCTGACCAACGAACACCATCCCTGCCAGGTGCTGGCGGACGTGTTCACCTATATCGAGCAACGCGGCTCGATCAAGGACAAGGTCGTGGCCTGGGTCGGCGACGCCAACAACATGCTGTATTCGTGGCTGCAAGCTGCGCAAGTGTTCGGCTTCCACGTCAACGTGTCGACCCCCAAGGGTTATGACATCGATCCCAAACTGGTCAGCCCCGGCCATCAGCGTTACACCTTCTTCGCCAATCCGGCCGATGCCTGCCAGGATGCCGATCTGGTCACCACCGACGTCTGGACCAGCATGGGTTACGAAGACGAAAACACGGCCCGCCTGAAAGCTTTCGATGGCTGGATCGTTGACCAGGCCAAGATGGCGCGCGCGCGCAAAGACGCCCTGTTCATGCACTGCCTGCCGGCGCACCGCGGCGAGGAAGTTTCCGCCGAAGTCATCGATGGTCCGCAATCGGTGGTCTGGGAAGAAGCCGAGAACCGCCTGCATGTACAAAAGGCCTTGCTCGAATACCTGGTGCTCGGCAAAGTCGCTTAATACTCTCCCCAGTTACAACAACCTAGTAGAAATATCATGTCCAACATTCTGCAATCCGTTCCGGTCAACGAAAAAGTCGGCATCGCCTTCTCCGGTGGCCTCGATACCAGCGCCGCGCTGCACTGGATGCGCCAAAAGGGCGCGATCCCTTACGCCTACACCGCGAACCTGGGTCAACCCGACGAGCCCGACTACAATGAAATCCCGAAGAAGGCACTGGCCTACGGCGCTGAACTGGCGCGCCTGATCGACTGCCGCGAACAACTGGTGGTGGAAGGTATCGCGGCGCTGCAAAGCGGTGCATTCCACATCTCGACCGCCGGCGTCACTTACTTCAACACCACGCCGCTGGGTCGTGCCGTCACCGGCACCATGCTGGTGGCTGCAATGCGCGAAGACAATGTCGACATCTGGGGCGATGGCAGCACTTTCAAGGGCAACGACATCGAGCGTTTCTACCGCTACGGCCTGCTGGTCAATCCCAACCTGCGCATCTATAAGCCATGGCTGGACGCCAAGTTCATTGACGAACTGGGCGGCCGCAAGGAAATGTCCGAGTTCATGATCAAGTCCGGTTTCGACTACAAGATGTCGGTGGAAAAGGCTTACTCGACCGACTCCAACATGTTGGGCGCGACGCACGAAGCGAAAGACCTGGAATACCTGAACAGCGGTATCAAGATCGTGCAACCGATCATGGGCGTGGCGTTCTGGCGCGACGACGTCGAAGTCAAGCGCGAAGAGGTCAGCGTGCGCTTTGAAGAAGGACGTCCGGTCGCGCTCAACGGCGTGGTCTACGACAACCTGGTTGACCTGATGATGGAAGCCAATCGCATCGGCGGCCGCCATGGCCTCGGCATGAGCGACCAGATCGAAAACCGCATCATCGAAGCCAAGAGCCGCGGCATCTACGAAGCGCCGGGCTTGGCGCTGTTGTTCATCGCCTACGAACGCCTGCTGACCGGCATCCACAACGAAGACACCATCGAGCAATACCGCGACAACGGCCGCAAACTCGGTCGCTTGCTGTATCAAGGCCGCTGGTTCGATTCGCAGGCGATCATGTTGCGCGAATCGGCACAGCGCTGGGTCGCGCGCGCCATCACCGGCGAAGTCACGATCGAACTGCGTCGCGGCAATGACTACTCGATCCTCAACACCGAGTCGGCCAACCTGACCTATCAGCCGGAACGCCTGACCATGGAAAAGGGCGAAGGCGCATTCTCGCCGCAAGACCGTATCGGCCAACTGACCATGCGCAATCTGGACATCAGCGACACCCGTCAAAAACTGGCGATTTACCAAAGCACCGGATTGCTGGCGACCAGCACTGCCGTGTCGCTGCCGCTGCTGGAAAAAGATGCCAAAGACGGCAAGTAATCACGCAATCCTCATCCAAGACCAGACCACATGACTACGCAATTCGACAATGTTAGCGTCCTGAAAAAGGGCAATGTTTACTTCGACGGCAAGTGCATTTCGCACAGCGTGATTTTTGCCGACGGCACCAGGAAGACGCTCGGCGTGATCCTGCCCTCGTCGCTGACCTTCAACACTGGCGCGCCCGAAATCATGGAAATCAACGGTGGCAGCTGCAAGGTCCGCCTGAAGGGCGAAGAAGCCTGGAAGACCTATACAGCCGGCACCAGCTTCAATGTGCCTGGCGACTCCAGCTTCGACATCGACGTGACCGAGACAGTCGACTACGTCTGCCATTTCGGCTGAGGTTCGCTTCCAGCATCGCTGCGCAATAAAAAACGCGGCCAGGGAAACCTGGCCGCGTTTTTGTTTGTGCGTACAATATCGACTGTGCGAACCGCTCAAATAAATACCGGTTCCGGTTCCAGCATCACACCAAATTTCGCCTGTACATCAGACTGTATCGCCTGCGCCAACGCCGCAATCTCCTCGCCGCTGGCGCCACCCCGGTTGACCAGCACCAGCGCCTGCTTTTCGTATACGCCGGCGGCGCCCAGCGACTTGCCCTTCCAGCCGCATTGATCGATCAGCCAGCCGGCAGCCAGCTTGTAGCTGCCATCGAGCTGGACGTAGCTTACCAGTTGCGCATGCTGCGCCAGCAAGCTGTCACGCTGCTGCGCCGCCACGATGGGGTTCTTGAAGAAGCTGCCGGCATTGCCGATCTGCGCCGGGTCGGGCAACTTGCGCGTGCGGATCGCGATGACAGCGTCAGCGATATCGCGCGGCAGGGGCGCCGTGATTTGCCGCAACGCGAGCTCCTGCATGACGTCGCTGTAATTCATATTGGCTTGCCATTGCTTGGGCAAGGCGAAGGTGACGTCGAGCACCACCGCGCGATCGCGTAATTCCTGCTTGAAGATGCTGTCACGATAGGCGAAGCGGCAGGCTGCATTGTCCAGCGTGAAGCTCTTGCCGTCGATGAAATCGAACGCGGTCAGGCTGTGGAAACGGTCCTTGACTTCAATGCCGTAGGCGCCGATGTTCTGGATCGGCGCAGCACCGACACTACCAGGGATCAAGGCCAGGTTTTCCAGCCCGCCCAGGCCGAGGTCCAGCGTCCATTGCACGAAGCGGTGCCAGGTCTCGCCGGCCGAGGCTTGCACATAGACCGAGGCGTCATCTTCACCGACGATGCGCATGCCGCTGCCGCGCATGTGCAGCACCAGCCCTGGAAAATCCTTCGTCAACAACAAGTTGCTGCCGCCGCCCAGTATCAGGCGCGGCAACAGCGACAATTGCTTGTCGTTTTTTACCGCCAGCAAGGTGTCGACATTGTCGACCGCCAGGTAAGCGTAGGCCTTGGCGTCAATGCCGAAGGTATTGAGATGTCGCAGGGAGAACGCCCGCTGTACCGGAATGGGAAACATAAGGGCAGGATTATAGCGCAGCACCCCGGGTGCGCCGACAGACATGGCGCGAATCAGCACGGACGTAGCCGGGAATCCGGTTGTCCGTTAAAATCACGGCTTTCGGGTGTCAGCGCCCCGCTTTACGCCGCGCGCCATTTCGGGACACCACAGGACAATAAAGGAAATCTCCATGCCATCGTTTGATACCGTCTCCGAAGCCAATCTGGTTGAAGTCAAGAATGCCGTCGACCAGGCCAACAAGGAAATCACTACCCGTTTCGACTTCAAGGGCAGCGACGCCCGCGTCGAGCAAAAGGACCGCGACCTGACTGCCTATGCCGATTCCGAATTCCAGCTCGGCCAGGTGCGCGACGTGCTGACCAACAAGATGACCAAGCGCAACGTCGACGTGCGCTTCCTTGATCACGGCAAGATCGAGAAAATCGGCGGCGACAAGGTCAAGCAAGTGATCAAGATCAAGAACGGCATCGAGACCGAAGACGCCAAGAAGATCGTGCGCGTGATCAAGGACAGCAAAATGAAGGTGCAAGCCAGCATCCAGGGCGACGCCGTGCGCGTGACCGGCGCCAAGCGCGACGATTTGCAGGAGGCAATGGCCATGCTGCGCAAGGAAATCAAAGATCTGCCGCTGGAATTCAACAACTTCCGCGACTGATCAGTCTTTTTCCTCGATAAAAACGCCGGCATCAGCCGGCGTTTTTTATGGGCAAGAGCAGGACGACAAACTCCGCGGCCACATTACTCCTTGTCGCCGGCCAAACGACGTTGCTTGACCGCGTCGGCCAGGCCTTGCAGCACGCCGATGCTTTCTTCCCAGTCGATGCAGCCGTCGGTCACCGATTGACCGTAAGTCAGTTCCTTGCCCGGCACCAGGTCCTGACGACCGGCAACCAGATTCGACTCCACCATCACGCCGACGATGCGGGTATCGCCACCGGCGATCTGGCCGGCGATATCGGCGCAGACCGGGATCTGGTTTTCCGGCTTCTTCGAGCTGTTGGCATGCGAAGCATCGATCATCAGGCGGGAGGCCAGGCCACTGGCGGCGATGTCCTTGCACGCCGCTTCCACGCTGGCGGCATCGTAGTTCGGTGTCTTGCCGCCGCGCAGGATGATGTGGCAATCCTCATTGCCGGAGGTCGAGACGATGGCCGAGTGGCCGCCCTTGGTGACCGACAGGAAATGGTGAGGCTGCGACGCCGCCTTGATCGCGTCGACGGCGATCTTGATATTGCCGTCGGTGCCATTTTTAAAACCAACCGGGCACGACAGGCCGGAAGCCAGTTCGCGGTGCACCTGCGATTCAGTGGTGCGGGCGCCGATGGCGCCCCAGCTGATCAGGTCAGCGATGTATTGCGGGCTGATCACGTCGAGGAATTCCGTGCCGGCCGGCAGGCCCAGCTCGTTGATATTCAGCAGCAGTTCACGTGCAGTGCGCAGGCCGTCGTTGATGCGGAAGCTGTTGTCCATGTAAGGATCGTTGATCAGGCCCTTCCAGCCGACCGTGGTGCGCGGCTTTTCGAAGTAGACGCGCATGACGATTTCGAGCTCGCCCTTGAGGCGTTCACGCTCGACTACCAGGCGGCGTGCGTATTCCATCGCAGCCTTGGTGTCGTGAATCGAACACGGGCCGATCACGACCATGACGCGGTCGTCCTGGCCATGGAGAATGCGATGCAAGGCAGTGCGGCATTCCGCAGTCGTGCTCTCGACTTTTTCGCTGCCGCCGAATTCGCGGATCAAGTGCGATGGGGGTGTCAGTTCTTTCATTTCTCTGATGCGTAGATCGTCGGTGCGCGGCATTTTTTCTCCTGGGGCAATCTGAATTTGGAAGATTCGAATAGGTAAAAAAAAACCGCCATCACTGGCGGTTTTTTAGAAATTCGGTTTGGTCTCTACTTACGAACGCTTACCGCTTTTCACCGCCGTGGGGCTGGAATAGCTAAAGTAAAAATAAAAGAAGTAAGCGCGGGCGAAAGACATTGTTCGATCTAGGGTTGATTCCAACGAAAAACGATAATGCAACAAATTCCAGACTTTGGCAACACCGGTCATTAATTTTTCACAAAAACCGCACTGAATGACGTTTTCTTGCATTTAAACCGTCATCCAATGCCACAAATACACAATTTATGCCGTACCGCCTACAGTCACCCCGTCCAGACGCAAGGTCGGCTGACCCACGCCGACCGGTACGCTCTGGCCTTCCTTGCCGCACACGCCGACGCCGGAATCGAGTTTCATGTCGTTGCCGATCAGCGAAACGCGGTTCAAAACGTCAGGGCCGTTGCCAATCAATGTCGCGCCCTTGACCGGGTAGGAAATCTTGCCGTTCTCGATCATGTAGGCCTCGCTGGCCGAGAACACGAACTTGCCGTTGGTGATATCGACCTGACCGCCGCCGAAATTGACGGCATACAAACCGTTCTTCACCGAGGCCAGAATTTCGGCCGGATCCTTGTCGCCTGCCAGCATGTAGGTGTTGGTCATGCGGGGCATCGGCAGATGCGCAAACGACTCGCGACGGGCGTTGCCGGTCACCGGCATCTTCATCAGGCGCGCATTCATGGTGTCCTGGATATAGCCCTTCAGGATGCCGTCTTCGATCAGCGTGGTGCACTGGGTCGGATTGCCTTCGTCGTCGATGTTGAGCGAGCCGCGACGATCGGCGATGGTGCCGTCATCCACCACAGTCACTCCCTTGGCGGCGACGCGTTCGCCGATGCGACCGGAGAAAGTGCTCGAGCCTTTGCGGTTGAAGTCGCCCTCCAGACCGTGGCCGATGGCTTCGTGCAACAGGATGCCGGGCCAGCCCGGTCCAAGCACCACGGTCATCGGACCAGCCGGCGCCGGACGCGCTTCCAGGTTCACCAGCGCAGTCGCGACCGCTTCGGAGGCGTATTTTTCCAGCAGCTCGTCGCTGAAGTAGGCATAGCTGTAGCGACCGCCACCACCGCTGCTACCCATTTCACGACGGCCGTTTTGTTCGGCGATGACGGTGATCGAGACGCGCACCAGCGGACGGATGTCGGCGGCGATGATGCCGTCGCTGCGCGCCACCAGCACCACGTCGTATTCACCGGCCAGGCTGGCCATGACTTGCACCACGCGCGGATCCTTGGCGCGGGCGATGCGCTCGATGCGCTCCAGCAGATGGACCTTGGCGGTCGCATCCAATGAGGTCAGCGGATCGTGCGGCAGGTACAACGAACGACCGCCGTTGGCTTGCATGCTGCCGGCGATCTTGACGCGGCCGGCGCCCTGGCGACCGATGGTGCGCGTGGCCGCAGCAGCGTCGAGCAGGATCGCTTCCGAGATTTCATCCGAATAGGAAAACGCCGTCTTGTCGCCCGACACGGCGCGCACGCCGACGCCCTGGTCGATCGAGAAACTGCCGGTCTTGACGATGCCCTCTTCCAGGCTCCAGCCTTCGCTCTTGGTGAACTGGAAGTACAAGTCGGCGTAGTCGACCTTGTGCGTGAACATGGTGCCCAGCGTTTTCAGCAACTTGGCTTCGTCCAGGCCGAATGGCGTGAGCAGGACATCGCGTGCAATACCGAGCGCGCTGAGATTGGGTTCGAATGTTTTCATAGGGAAT